>OUNM010183275.1_pt1 | contig 53459 bp, 51 predicted proteins | sample 1769961 | NCBI WGS metagenome assembly OUNM01 (sample SAMEA3914820, study PRJEB12502) | metagenome | biome: forest; material: soil | place: USA | collected 2012-03-12 | depth 0.3 m
AGCGGATGCGCGCCGGCGGCGCCGGCATCCCGGGCTTCTACACCAAGACCGGAGTCGGAACCCTCGTCGCCGAGGGCAAGGAGACCAAGGAGTTCGACGACGAGACCTATGTGCGCGACATCGTGAAGGCTAAGACGGTGCTGTTTTCGCGAAGCGCTCGATGGGCGGCGTCGGCTATGCCGGCGTCGACAACGATGTGTTCTACATGGGCAACACCATGATGCTGCTCGCCGATACCAAGAAAATGGTCGATGATATCGTCAAGGCGATGGCCAGAAGATGATATTCAACTCATCTGTTCGCCGGCAAGAAGGCATAGGCGACCCGTTTGAGGTAGTATCTCCGATGCTTTCACTCGGGTCGAAGCATTTGTTTGGGCGGCATGAATGATGGCACCGGCTTCACGATCTGCTATCGGCTTCTCATGAGCAAGCGCGTATCCTCCAAGGCGGACATTATGAAGGCCACGACCATGACCGGCCCATCTTCGCATAGACCTGCTACCCAGGCGAAAGATGCGCCTGTCGAAGCTCAGGACTCAAAGCCCCGCGCAAGCCGGAACAAGGTGGCCTCCGCCAAGACAAAAACGGCCCAAGACAGCAAGAAGACCATGGCGGCGTCATCGACGAGTGAGTCCAAGCCAATTCGCAAAAGACGGGAACAGCAGCGCGCGATCGATACCAAGCAGACGATCCTTGCAGCAGCCCTGACCGAATTCGCTCAAGTCGGCTTCGAAGCTGCCAGCATCCGAAACATTGCAGCAAACACCGGTCTCCAGCACCCGCTTATCACCTATCATTATCGGACTAAGGAGATCCTCTGGAAGGCGGTTGCTGAAAATGCCTTCGCCCAAATTCGGCGTCTCTGGGACGAGGGTATTCCTGATCAGGAGAGCATGACGCCGATCGAGCGGCTTCGTGCCGAATATTCCGCTTTCCTGCGCTTCACCATGGCCTATCCCGATTTCCATCATTTCATGCTGCGCGAAAGCAGTCCGGCCAATCCGCGGCTGCCATGGCTGGTTGACACGATCTTGCTGCCGACGATGCAGCGCCTGCTGCCCCAGATCCAGAGCGCGCAGGAGCGAGGCGAGCTGCCCGAAGGCAATCCGGCCCTCATCCATTATATGATGATCGGCATGACCTCGGTCCTGTCCTCGCTGAAGGATGAAATCCGGCAGAGCGCTGGCGTTGCGACCGATGATCCCAAGGTTGTCGACAGCTATCTGGGCATGATCGACGCCCTCGTCTTCCGGCCGTCGCGACCACTTGGTGCCTCTGCGCAAAAAAAGGAGACGGCGAGTCCCAGGCCCAAGACGCACGCGCCCAAGAAGGCACGTTGATCGTCTAACGAAATTAAACTTGACGAATGTAAAGTCTTGATCGACATTTCTCTCCACTAGGGTTCGGGCTTCCCACCGAGGCAGCCCGATTCTCGAATGATAGGAGAGAGGCATGGGCAGGCTGATTGTCCGCTACCGCGATGGGGAGCAGGTGCGATGGGGCGAGCTCGACGGAGAGCCGCCGGTCCAGCCGGATGACATTGTAAACGTCCTTCCCCTGGCCATCGAAGCGGCCACCACGGCGGATTTCATCGCCGCGGTCGACCTCGCAGCTCGCCCAACCGGCAGCGCTGTTCAGATATCCGCGGATCAACTGCTCAGTCCGATCACGCCGGATGCGTCCATCTTCGCGCAAGGACTCAATTACCAGGCCCATGCAGCCGAAGCACAGCATGCCAAACGCCGTTCCAATCTCATCTTCAGCAAGGCTAGCTCCTCCTTAACCGGCCCTTTTGGTGACATCGAGCGTCCTGCCGAAGTCCAACTGCTCGACTATGAGGTCGAATTTGGCATCGTGCTTCGACGCGACCTCGGTCAGCGCGACCAAGTCTCGGATGAAATAATCGGCGACGCCGTCGCCGGGGTCGTGCTCTGCAATGATGTGTCTGCGCGCGACACCATGTTCGGTACCAGCTTCCTCCAATGGTTCCGGGGCAAGAGCTATCGGACCTTCTGTCCTGCTGGACCGGTCCTGTGGTTGCTCGACCGGGAGGAGGTCGCCGAGGCGTTGAGACACCTTGAGATCAAACTATGGGTCAATGGCGAATTGCGCCAGTCGGCCTCCTCCGATCAGCTCATCTACGGGCCGGCCGAGACGCTCTCCTACATCGCCTCCAGTATGGATATGCGACGAGGTGACCTGTTGCTGACCGGGACGCCGGGGGGGGTGACGGCCCCTGCCACGCCTCGCATGGTCGAGATCCTACAGGAGCATCTGCTGGCCGACGAGGCGCGTCGCGACGAACTCCGGATCGAGATGACCAAGGGGCGCCCCTTCCTACAACCGGGCGATATCGTGACGGCGACTCTCAACGACGCTAGGGGGAAGTCCTTGGGCGGCCTCGCGAACAAGATTGTCGATACATATTGAGCCACGTGGGCTGCCACGGTCACCCCCAGCCCACGGCGACAGAGGAATTGAGCACAATACGACCGGGGCATCTCCGGCCGCAGGCCCCGTGCAAGCTGGAGAGGGGACATGTCTAAGATCGTTGAGACCGATGTACTGGTCGTAGGCGCGGGTCCGGCAGGTGCCGCGACTTCGGTATTCCTCGGGCGTCATGGCGTGCAGACGCTGATGGTGTCTCGTCACCACGGCACCGCCGAGACGCCGCGTGCGCACATCACTAACCAGCGCACCATGGAGGCGCTGCGAGATGCCGGGCTTGAGCAGGCCTGCATGCAACTCGCCTCGCCGAGTAGCCATATCGAGCACAGCTTCTGGCTGCGCTCTATGGCCGGCGAGGAACTTGCCCGCACCTGGTCCTGGGGCAACAACCCCCTGCGCAGTGGCGACTATGCTGCAGCCAGCCCGTGTAGCATGAACGATTTGCCGCAGACCAAATTGGAACCCATTCTCGTCACGGAAGCGGCCCGGCTCGGCGTGCAGGTTCGATTTGGCTGGGAGCTTCGGAGCTTCGAGCAGGATGAGAATGGTGTCACTGCATCGCTCGTCGATCGATTGAGTGGCGACATCATCACCGTGCGGGCGCGCTATATGGTCGGCGCCGATGGCGCCCGGAGTCGTGTAGCCGAGCAACTGGGGTTGCCGCTCGTCGGCCGGCATGGGCTTGGCAATGTCTTCAACGTCCTGTGCGACGTCGATCTGTCTCACTACGTCGAACATCGCCACGGGTCGCTCTACAGCGTCATCCAACCTGGCAGCTCCTACTGGGCGCCCGTGGCAGTGTTCCGCATGGTCCGCGCTTGGAATCAGTGGCTCGTTGCCCTGATCGTGCCCCAAGCGGCGGGAAAGCCCGAGCCGACCCTCCAGGATTTCGAGACACGCATCCGCGAGTCCATCGGCGACGACAGCCTGGCCATCAAGATTCTCTCGACCTCGATGTGGATGATTAACGACGTCTATGCCGAGCAATATTCGATTGGACGCGTCTTTTGCATGGGCGATGCGGTGCATCGCCACCCGCCCACCAACGGTCTGGGCTCCAACACATGCGTCCAGGACGCCTTCAACCTCGCTTGGAAGCTGGCTCTCGTGACCCAGGGCAAAGCCAATCCGAGCCTTCTGGACAGCTATGACGCCGAACGCCAGCCGATTGGCAAACAGATCGTCGCGCGCGCCAACAAGAGCTTCCTGCAGAATAATCGGGTTTGGGATCTGCTGGGCGGTGGCACGCGCACCGAAATGACGGCCGAGGACCATGCGGCGGTGTTTGACACCAAGGAAGGCCGGGCGACGCTGCGCGCCGAGATTGACCGCATGAAATTCGAATATCACGCCCACGGCGTCGAAATGACCCGCAACTATGTGTCGAACGCCATCCTTCCGGACGGCAGTCCGGGGCCGGTTCTCGACCATGATCCCGAACTCGATTATCGGCCGAGCACACGCCCCGGATCGGCACTGCCCCATGTCTGGCTGACCTCGAGATCGCCGGGCCCGCGGCTGTCGTCGCTCGATGTGGCCGGCAAGGGACGCTTCCTGCTGTTCACGGGCCCCGGCGGCGATGCCTGGCGGGACGCTGCAACGGTCGTCACCGCGAAAACCGGTGTCGAGGTCGCGGTCGCCTCGATCGGTCCCTATTGCGATTATGAAGATCCCTATGGCTGGTGGGTTCGATTTGCTGGCACCGAAGAGGAAGGGGCCGTCCTGGTGCGCCCCGACCTTATTGTCGCTTGGCGATCCCAAAGCCTCCCGGACGATCCAACCGCCACGCTTGAGGTCGCAATGCAGCAGATTCTCGGCCGATCGAGCCAATAGGAGCAAAGCGCATGAAGCTTCAGGATGTCGGCGTCATCGTCACCGGCGGCGCCTCTGGCCTTGGCGGCGCGACGGCCGCGTTGCTGGCGCGGGGTGGCGCGCGCGTCACTTTGTTCGATCTCAATGCGGACGCCGGCCAGGCCCATGCCGAGGCAATCGGGGGGCGCTTCGCCCGCGTCGACGTTACCAGTGACGAGGAGGTCAGCCGGGCGGTCGAGGAGGCGGAAGCCGCGCATGGGATCACTCGGATCCTCGTCAACTGTGCCGGCATAGCGACGGCCGTGAAGACCGTCGGCAAGGATAGTGCGCCCCATCCGCTCGCGTTGTTCCGCAAGGTCGTCGAGATCAACCTCGTTGGCACCTTCAACATGATCTCCAAGGTCGCCGCTCGTCTGATCCCGGCCGATCCGCTCGGCGAGGAGAGGGGCGTCATCATCAACACTGCTTCGGTTGCCGCCTTCGAGGGCCAGGTCGGGCAGGCCGCCTATTCCGCCTCGAAGGGCGGCGTCCATGGCATGACCCTGCCCATTGCACGCGACCTCGCGCCTTCCGCGATCCGGGTCTGCACGATTGCACCCGGCATTTTCTGGACACCCATGCTGGCCGGGCTCCCCGAGGACGCTCAGGCGTCGCTCGGCAAGCAGGTGCCGTTTCCGAGCAGGCTCGGAAAGCCCGAGGAATATGCCGAGCTTGCAGGAGCCATCATCTCCAACCCTATGCTGAATGGCGAGACGATCCGGCTTGACGGAGCAATCAGAATGGCGCCGCGATAGAAGCGTCGCGGCGCTATCGCTGCGATGACGAATGCGATCAATGGCTGACGGCGGAATTCCATCGCCGTGTGCAGAACGCTCTCATCCCGTCTTCACGCCGCCCAATCCAGCTTGGGCCCGCTGGGTACGACACCGCTCGGGTTTAACCACGGATGGCTCTCATAATAATGATGTTTGATATGATGGAAATCGACGGTCGGGGTGATCGCCGGGTGGGCATGAAGGCGCCGGGTATACGCCCATAGTGCGGGATAGGCTGTGAGCGGGCGCCAGTTGCACTTGAAATGGCCATGATAGACGGCGTCGAAGCGAACCAGTGTCGTGAACAGGCGTATGTCGGCCTCGGTCAGCTGGTCGCCGACCAGATAGGACCGTGCGCCGAGCTCGCTTTCGAGCCAGTCGAGGGTCGCGAACACATCGGCCACCGCCGTCTCATAGGCCTCTTGCCGGGTCGCAAATCCGGCCTTGTAGACGCCATCGTTCAGGGTCGGATAGACGCGCGCATTGATCGCATCGATCTGCGTGCGCAGCTTTTCCGGATAGGTGTCGCCGGGCAGCGCTCCGACCTCATCGAAGGCTGATGCGAACATCCGGATGATGTCGGAGGATTCGTTCGAGACGATCGTCTTACCCAGCTTGTCCCAAAGGATCGGAATGGACGCGCGCGTGGTGCATTCGGGATCGGCGAGGCTGTAAAGCTGGTGGACGAAGGCACAGCCATTGACGCCGTCGGAAATGACACCTGCGCCATCCTCGAAGGTCCATCCGTCCTCCCCCATGCGCCAATGCACGACTGAGAGCCCGATGAGAGACTCCAGTCCCTTCAGGCGGCGCAGGATCAATGTTCGATGCGCCCAGGGGCAGGCGAGCGAGACATAGAGATGGTAGCGTCCGGGTTCTGCTTTGAAGCCGCTGTCCCCGGTCGGCCCCGCCCGGCCGTCGGCTGTGACCCAGTTGCGGAAGATGGACGGCTTGCGCCGCGGTGCGCCGTCGACGAGCACTGTCTCAATACCCGTCCGTTCCCAGCGGCCACCGATAAGCTCACCCATGGGATGCCCCTGCGTACTCGGTCCCAGCGAGCGCGCCCTTGGCCGCCCGGACCCGCGGAGCGACTTCGGTCCCCAACACCTCGATGGCGCGACGCATGCGCGCATGGTCGACGCCCGCTGCGCCCATCTGCACCGTAATTCTATCGACGCCGCCCAGCACTCGGTCGGCATAGAGCATCTTCTCGGCGACGAGCGGGCCATCGCCGACCAGCATCGACATTTTGGGACCACGCATCTGGTCGAACTGCGCGCGCGTCATCGGCGCCCAGCCGCGCTCTGCTCCCACCTCGGTCATGATGCGCGCAAAGCCGGGATAAAAATCATTGGCGGCCTGCTCGGTATCGTCGCCCGGGAAGCCGACCATGTGGAGGCCGACGCGCAATGCCTCAGGCGGATGTCCGGCGGCGGCGCCCGCCTGGCGATACAAGTCGACCACAGGGCGGAAGCGGGCAGGGTCGCCGGCAATGATGGCGACCATGAGCGGGAGGCCGAGGCGGCCGGCCCGAACAAACGATTGCTGCGTGCCTCCCACCCCGAGCCAGATCGGAAGACGCGGCTGCAACGGCCGCGGCGAGATGGGCTGACCGTTCAGGGACGGCCGAAAATGACCACGCCAGTGGACCTTCTCCTCGTCGCGCAATTTCAGCAGAAGACCCAGCTTTTCGGCAAAGACCGCATCATAGTCGGCAAGCTCATAGCCAAAGAGCGGAAAGGCTTCGGTGAAGGATCCTCGTCCGACGACGATCTCAGCCCGACCTTGCGAGATCAGATCGAGCGTCGCGAAGTCCTGGAACACACGAACCGGATCGGCGGCGCCGAGCACGGTGACGGCGCTCGTGAGCCTGATTGAACGCGTTCGCGCTGCAGCCGCGCCAAGAATGACCGTCGGCGCAGAATCGAGGAATTCCGCTCGATGATGCTCGCCGACGCCAAAGACGTCGAGGCCGACATCATCGGCGATCATGATCTCGTCGAGCAAGTCGCGCATGCGCTGGACGGGCGGTTTGCCGCCTACCTTCTCAGGTGTGAGCACGGCGAAGCTATCGATACCTATCTGCACACAATGTCCGATCGCGAAGGTGAAATGGCCGCCCGTCGCTTGGCCCGGGCTTTGTGTGTCATTCTAGCGGTTGGCGATGCCTGCACCAGCCGGAGTCATTCGATGATATCCATCGGCCGCGCCGATGTATTCTATGTCGAACCGCCAGAATTCGGCACGGCGGCTCGGATATATTACCTGCACGGCCACACCCCGCCCTCATTCATCGTCTTGGCCGATGACCAGCATCGGATGATTTGCTCTGCCGATGGCGGGATCTGGATGGCAGAAGCGCATGATGGCTGGAATGGGAACAAAAGCAGTGAGTGTCGTCACATCCGATGGAGCCGCGATACCCGCGCTGGGCTTCGGAACCTATGGAATGTCGGGTCAATTGCTCGTGGATCTAGTCCGCGAGGCTGCCAATTCCGGTTTCCGGCATGTCGACACCGCTCAGGTCTACGGCAACGAGGCCGCTGTCGGGGAAGGGATCCGGCAATCGCGGGTTGGTCGGGACGCAGTCTTCGTCACCACCAAGGTTTGGGTCAGCAACTACGGATCGCGCACGTTTGCCGCGTCGGTTGATGAGAGTCTTGGCAGGCTGGGCATGGATCATGTCGATCTGCTGTTGCTTCATTGGCCCAGTCCCACGGTTCCTCTCGCCGATCAGATCGGCGGTCTCAACGCGGCCGTGAATGCCGGTAAGGCTCGCTACATCGGCGTCAGCAATTTCCCGATTGCCATGATGGAAGAGGCTGTCCGGCTGTCGCAGCATAAGCTGCTCACCAACCAGTTCGAGTATCACCCCTATCTCGGCCAACGCCGACTGGTCGCGGCAACGCGCCAGCAAGGCCTGGCTGTGACCGCCTATTGCGGCATGGCCGTTGGGCGCGTGCTTCAGGAAACGCTGCTCCAGGACATGGCTCTCCGCTACCATCGCAGCGTCGCGCAGATCGTCCTGCGCTGGCTCGTGCAGCAGGAGAAGGTCATCGCGCTTTCGCGAACTACCAACGTTGCGCGACTCGCCGGCAATGTCGCGATATTCGATTTCCGACTCGACGACGCAGACATGGAAATGATCAGCGCTCTGGCCACTCCGGGCAGCCGCATCGTCGATCCTCCAGGCATTGCTCCCCAATGGGATCCCACCGACTGATTGTCGGGCAAAGGGTGACAGGAGGCGACACCCGCTTATCCCACCTGAGCTTCTGCCTGGGGTCGCGTCCGTTTGGTAGAAGCGAACGTCGTAATCTCGATGTCGAGCAGGGGGAGAGAACTCAGCGAGCCATCCGGAGGGCCTGCAGACGGAGATGTGGGAACCAGCCGTTGAACGCCAGATGCGCCGAAGCAATGTCCGCGACCGGGCCCGGATGGAGATGGTGCAGTCTATAATCGCTGCGGCGGAGCCGGATTGCGCCGTCGAAATGGAGAATCCTGCGGCACTGCCGCCCCAGCCAGTTCGAGTGGCCTCCCCCTAAAACCGCGCAAGGTGAACGCCGGGGATCTCACCTTGCGCGAGCTCACCCTGAGCGAGATGCGACGACTGGCTGAGGCGAGGGTGGGAAGGCGTCGCGCCTAGCCTCCATCCTCAGAACGCCGTGTCTCCGAGTGGCGGCGCCTGATCGTCGTCCGCATCGAGGCGCCGATCAATCTCTTCGGCCAGGAGATCAAGCTGCTCGAAGGATGCCGATACCTCGAACGATTCTCCGCCGGAGGTCTCCAGGATTATGCTGTAGCCATCGCCGTGAGGGGCGACCGCGAAGCGTTTGAGCGGTCTGATCATCTTGTACTCCCAATGCCTACCCGGAAATCGGTTGTTGGACGGGCCTTCTCAGGCTTCCGGCGGAGCATCCCGCCTCTGAGAAAGGGTCAGATTGAGTGGGGTTTAGAACCTCCATTTCGTTGCCCGGGGGCTCGGCAATTCAGGGACACGCCGACGCGATCCGGATCAAGTGGAGCGCGCTCGGCGAGGCGCGCATCTCGATATCGGTTTCCGCTCCAGGATCAGGCGGCGTTCGGGGCCGTCAATTTTCGGTGCATACCAACTCCGCAGGTTGTTCGGATGATACGGGCGATCAGCCATGCTCCGCAGATACCATTGCGAGCATTTCTGTTCGCCGGATGGAGTCAGCGTGGGCGGGTTTCAGATGGGTGATCTTTGCGCAGCCCTCGCTCGCTGTAAGCGCAGACGCAAGCGATTCCTGTTGCCGGTAGGCGTAATAGAAGGATTCGAGCAACGGATGCATGGCGCTGTCCCACAGGCAAGCGGGAGCCCGAACGGGTCTCTCAGTCGTCGGATGCCTGCAAGGGAGATCGACCGGCGATGCCACCATCCTACACGGCCATGTCCGATCCGACCATTCGTCCCGCAAAAATCTCCGGCCGGTCGGTCGCGGCACGTGATAAGCCGGTTTTGATAGCGTGAGGATCCCGACATTTATCGAACTCCGTCCATTGGCATTCAACAGGCCCATCTCACGCTTCTGAGCGCTTCCCGATTTCTCGGTTCCGGCCTGGCCCGTACGGGCCTGGTTCCCGTCGCGGGGCGCTATCGTGCGAAGGTGATCGGCAATGGCCTGCGAGAGTTGGATCGCTTCCTGAGTGTGCTGTTGGACGAGGTGGTGCTGGCGGCCGGCTGGGGAGACGCCGATCTCCGGATGTTTGGGCGATTGCGCAATACCGCCAACAAATGGGAAGCAATCTCTGTTCGGCTCGGGCTTCCGACCCACGATCTGGCGCGCCTGCGCGCGCTCGGACGGTGTCGGGGCAGCCTCTTCTATTGTGATGGCGTCGTGCGGCGAGGCGACACACGGCAGGGACGGACTCTCACTCTGGGCTGGCCCACGGATGGCGAGGACAGTGGAGCCGATGTCGTGCTGACTCTTGGCGAATGTCTGGCGATCGGTCCCGCCGAGCTTGCCTGGGTCTGTGCCTTCTACACACGGATCGGTAATGATCTGGCGCAGGGACCACACTATCAGCGTGCAAGCGTAAATCAGCCAGATTGATGCTGGTCCAGGGGCAAGCAGTTCGATAGCCTGCCACAGTTATCAACCTTGCTATTAAACTGCCATACCTCCATATTGTGGAGGCTAACGTCGCTTGCGACGGAATTTGATGCTGCGGCATCGTCTTCCCTTACACGCTTCTGGCTGCGCGGTCTTTCGTCTGCGGCACATCCTGTTGGGAGGGAAGCGTCATGCCGGTCGGCATCATCATTGTCGGGCAGAACAGCCTTCGTAGGGTCCAAGGAGCGTGAGGTGGCCAAGGAGGAACTGTTGATCCTCGACGGCCCGATCGACAAGATCCTTCCCGACGGTCCCTTCCGGACGCTCCTGGAGATCGGCACGAAGATCATCACCTATGGAGCAGGCCCTGACCGGATATGGGCAATCGGGTGCGGGTCAAGATCACGCCCTATGATTTCAAGAGAAAGCGGATCGCCTGTCGTGAGGGGAGCGCCGCTTCTCTGCAGCCTGCACAGGAAAAGCGCCGCTAGCGCATGACCAACATTCATACGCGATCCGTTCGCGCCGAGGATATATGAGCATTCAATTACCCGTTTTGACTGGTGCCGGCGTGTCGCCGGCTTCCCATTCTCTTTCGCGCAGGCTTCCTGCGTCCGGATTTCGCCCACGACCCACATTGTCACGGGCCGAGGTACGGCGGATCGTCGCCGAGATGCTCGGCTGACCGCCCTTCCTTCTCTTCCCGCGATGGGAGCATGCCATGTCGGCAACAAGTGACTTCTATCTTGCCCGGGCCGCCGAATGTGCGCGCGATGCCGAGGCAACGGCACTCGACAATGTTCGGGAGCGCTGCCTGCGTTCGCAGGCGGCATGGCTCGCCATGGCCGCCCGCCTCCAGCGTGGCGAAAGGCTGCGCGACGAAGTGGCCGCCGAGAAGGCGGCTCGCGAGGCCTGAGAAATGTGCTGCAGTCGGCCGAGCCGGAGCAAACGATGGAGCCGGGCGGCTGCCGTCAGGCTCTTCACCATTGGCCGGACTGGGCTCAGGGAAGAGGCGATCTCATGAAGGAGCCGACGTTCGCGGAACGGATCGAGCAATGTTCCGATATCTTTGCGACGGTGGCTCGCCAGCGGGAAGATTCACCCAGCAGGAGATCGTCGATGCCGGCATCGCCGGTGCCTCCTTTTGGTGTAAGCCACGGCGCTTCGCCTCGTCAAACTTCACGAGCCGGGAAATAAACCGGAGACGGGATGATGATATACGGCGTGCCCAGCCTTATATGTTGGACGCTGACGTCGCCTGCGACGGATATCGGGCCGATCAGATCGCCCTTGTCCCCACGAGCTTCACAAGGCCGGGATACGCAATGTGGCGTATGCCCGCACCATGGGCAAGGAACCCCACATGATCACCGGAACCGTCAAATTTTTCAACGCCGACAAGGGCTATGGTTTCATCGCTCCGGAGGACGGCAGCGGTGATGCCTTTGTGCATATCTCCGCTGTCGAGCGCGCCGGGATGACGTCACTCGATAAGAACCAGCGCCTTTCCTACGAGCTCGAGACCGACCGTCGCGGCAAGACTTCGGCCGTCAACCTGCAGTCGGCCTGACGAGAGAGGCGGGCGTCCAATGGCGCCCGCCTGCCTTTTGCTCGCTGTAGGTGGACCACCAGTCGGCATTACCGCAGGTCAGCAGCTTGAACTTATTCGTGCTGCCAAAGCGGGGCTGGGTCGCTACCCGCGGAACGTGGCTATCTGCCAGCGATTACCCCAGCGGTCGCAGACCATTGCGCGGCGATCGCCATAGGGCATGTTTGCTGGGGCCTCGATTGTCTCAGCGCCCGCTTCTAACGCGCGCCGGTATGTTTCGTCCGCGTCCTGGACGTACAGATAAAAGAAGCCCGGTGCGATCGATCGAACGCCGCCCCCATCGCTGATCAAGAGGAGGGAGTCGCCAATCCTCAATTCGGAGGGCCTTCCTGCGGCTGCCTCGCCTTCTGCGTCGAATGCTTCCTTTAGGAAATCGACCAGCCCGGCAACATCTGTCGTGAACAACCTGGGAACCAGCGTCGGCCAGCCGCCTGGCTTGAAACTGTCCATCATGCGAAATTCCGCGTCGAGTGAAGTTTTACCGAAGGCGGGCAAGCGGCCGGACGGGTTGTTTGACACCCATCTGCATTGAAATAGCTTCTGGCATACTGCCATTCGTCGTACCTTGAGTGATCCGACGAGCCGGCCACAAGTACGCGTGCTTATTTCCGTCTTTCGACATCTCGTTTGTATCTACGAGCCGCCGATCAATGGGGTGTCACGACCTTCGCGTCGTCCGACGTCACGACCGTCGACCCCGGCGGCACTACGACAGTGGTCCGGCGATCGCTGCCGCATCCCGTCAAAGGGAGCACCACCGCGATAAGAAGCAATATCCTGCGCATCGCTCAGTCCCTTGCGTGCATGGATTGTCTTTAGAAGACTCTGGTCAGCACCAATCGTTCCATGATCGCAGGCAGTGTTCGCGGACTCCGGCGTCGCGCAGTTCTGACCTCGCTAGCGGCAGAAGCGCCCTTGCACCGTGATGCAGGGGCGCTTCGTCATGGTGTCTTTCCGGAAACGCTCAGCGGCCGGTCATGCTCTCCAGCGCCTCGGGGTAGCGGGCGCCCTCGATCGCGATGCGCGAGGCGGCATCCTCGATCGCCTCGAGATCCTCAGAGGTCAGCTTGATTTCGGCCGCGCCGACATTCTCCTCGAGACGGTCGAGCTTGGTCGTGCCCGGAATCGGTGCGATCCATGGTTTCTGCGCCAGCAGCCAAGCCAGCGCGACCTGCGCAGGCGTTGCCTGCTTGGCCGCAGCGATCTGCCCCAGCAGACCTACCACCGCCTGATTGGCTTGCATTGCCTCCGGCGTGAAGCGCGGCAGGCGGCTGCGGAAATCATCGCTCGCGAAGCTGGTGCCCGCATCCATCTTGCCGGTGAGGAAGCCCTTGCCGAGCGGGCTGTAGGGGACAAAGCCGATACCGAGCTCCTCCAGTGTCGGGATGATTTCCGCCTCGGGGCGGCGCCACCACAGCGAATATTCGCTCTGCAACGCGGCGACTGGCTGCACCGCATGGGCACGGCGGATGGTCTGCGCGCCGGCTTCCGACAGGCCGAAATGCTTGACCTTGCCCTCGCGGATCAGCTCGCCGACAGCGCCCGCCACATCCTCGATCGGCACATCGGGATCGACGCGATGCTGGTAGAAGAGGTCAATCCTGTCGGTGCGCAACCGCTTGAGCGAGGCGTCGGCCACCGCTCGGATATTCTCGGGCCGGCTGTTTAGCGCCGGCGCGCTGCGCGGATCCGTGGAGATGTCGAAACCGAACTTGGTAGCGATGACGACCCGGTCGCGTACCGACGCAAGCGCCTCACCGACCAGCTCCTCATTGGTGAACGGGCCATAGACCTCGGCGGTGTCGAAGAAGGTGACGCCGCGTTCGACGGCGGCGCGCATCAGCGCGATCATCTCTCGCCGGTCCTTGGGCGGGCCGTAGGAAAAGCTCATCCCCATGCAGCCAAGCCCGATAGCCGAAACCTCGAGCCCGCTCTTACCCAATATCCGCTTGTGCATTGATTATCCTCCGGCCCGCCGCGGGGAGGGCGTAGTTGCCTGATGGAGCAGAGATAGACCGGATGACGCCTAGTGATTAGCCAGCTAGAATGGCATGAAGCTATACCCAGGATTCATCAATGCGGCGCGAGCAGCTCGTCGATCTCAACGCCTTCCTCGCGGTCGCGGAAGAGCGGAGTTTCACGCGCGCGGCGGCGAAGCTCGGCACCTCGCAGTCGGCGCTGAGCTATACAGTGCGCCGGCTCGAGACGCGGCTCGGTGTGCGCCTGCTCAGCCGCACCACGCGCAATGTCGTGCCGACAGACGCCGGTGAGCGGCTGCTCCGCACGCTGCGGCCGGCGCTCGACGAGATCGATACAGAGCTCGCCTCGCTCAGTGAACTGCGCGAGAAGCCGGCCGGCACGATACGCATCACCACCTCTGAACATGCCGCGGGGAGGGTGCTGTGGCCGGTGCTGGAGCGGCTGCTGCCCGACTATCCCGACGTGCGTGTCGAACTCAGCATTGATGCCGGCTTACGTGATATCGTCGCCGAGCGTTTCGATGCCGGCGTGCGGCTGGGCGAGCAGGTCGCTAAGGACATGGTCGCGGTGCGGGTCGGTCCCGATCTGCGAATGGCGGTGGTCGGCGCGCCGTCCTACCTCGCGCGACGTCCCAAGCCGCGCACCCCGCAAGATCTTGCCGAGCATGACTGCATCAACCTGCGGTTGCCGACGCTAGGTGGTCTGTACGCGTGGGAACTCGGCAAGAATGGCCGCGAGCTGAAGGTGCGGGTCGAGGGGCCACTCGTCTTTAACAATGTGCCGATGATTGTGCGCGCCGCCAAGGCGGGCTTCGGCCTCGCCTGCCTGCTGGAGGATCATGTGGCGGCGGACCTCGCCAATGGCAGCCTCGTGCGCGTGCTCGCAGACTGGTGCGAGCCCTTCGCCGGCTACCATCTCTATTATCCGAGCCGCCGGCAGGCCTCGCCCGCTTTCATGCTCCTGGTCGACGCGCTGCGCTATCGGTCGTGAGTTTTCCGCGCGGATCCGTGCCGTCGCTCATTCTCAACCTCGCCCAAGCATTAGCTTACGCGCCGCGACCCGCGCCCTATCGTCGCTCTGGCAACCACATGGAGGCAAGGGCGGATGGGCGAGCTAGAGACGCGGCTGATGCTGCTCGAGGATCGCGTTGCGATCGAGGATGCGCTGCTGGCCTATTACACGGCAGTCGACTCGCTGGGAGATCTCGACGGGCTGGTCGACTGCTTCACGCTCGACGCGATCTGCGATCTGCGCGACCTCGGGCTCCAGAAGCTGGAGGGGCATGATGCGATCCGCGACTTCTTCCGTGGTGTGTTCGAGGACATGACCCACCACGCGCACCACGTCACCAACTTCCGCATCGCGCGCATTGACGGGGATGAGGCTGAGGGGCGCGGCTATGTTATCGGCCGGGCGATAGGACGGTCTGGCCTCAAGGTGTTCGTTCATTGCCATTACGACGTGCGTTTCGCGCGCACGAAGGCGGGTTGGAAGATCAGCTTCTTCGACGAGGGCTCATTGATGCCGCTCGGCGACGAGGTGAGCGATCTCCATGCGCGCGAAGGCGTTGGTTGAAGCAGGGGAGCTCGATGACCTGCTGTAGCTCGGGCCTGAAAGCGTGAGACGCACGCGCCCATGAACATAGCCGTCAACCGCCAGTGGCAGGTCGCGCGCTTACCCGACAGCGGCGGGGTCTCGCAATCGGGTGGGCTTTCGCTTTCGGCAGACGTGTTCGGTCGCGGTGAGGTGGCGATCCCCGAGCCGGGCCCGGGAGAGATGCTGGTCCGCTCCGTCTATTTCTCGCCCGATCCGATGAACCACGCCTGGGTGCGTGGCATCCCCGGCAAGTTCGATCCAATCGCAGTGGGACAGGCGATGAAGGGCGGCGTGGCCGGACGGGTGGTCGCCTCCAGACATCCTGACTGGTGCGAGGGCGACGGCGTTACCGGCTTCCTCGAATGGCAGGATTACAACGTTTCGGACGGCGTGGACCGTCTCGGCGTGCCGCTCCAGCGGGTACCCGACGGAATCCCGCTCGCCAGCGGCCTGGGCGCGCTCGGAATGACGGGGCTGTGCGCTTGGCTGGGGATGACGGACATCGGCCGGCCCCGGCCCGGGGATATCGTGCTCGTCTCGGGTGCCTCAGGCGCAATCGGCTCAATTGCGGGGCAGGTCGCGAAGCTCGCCGGTGCGCGCGTGATCGGTATCGCCCGCGGAGAGGCGAAGACTCGGCTCGTGCGTGGTCTCGGCTTCGACCAGGTCATCGATGCGCTGGCCGGAGACCTAACGACGCAGGTCGCGGCCGCCGCCCCGGAGGGCGTCGACGTGTTCTTCGACAATGTCGGCGGGCCGATGCTGGATGCCGCGCTCGCCAATCTCGCCCACGGCGCGCGGATCGTGGTCTGCGGAGCGACCGCCCATTATGGCGGCCCGACTCCGGTCACCAACCACCTGATGCTCGCGATGCGCGGCGCGACGATGGCGGGCTTTTTCTACTTCGACCATGTTGCGCGCTGGGCGGAAGGCCGCGAGCGCCTCGCGTACTGGCTGCGTAACGGTGCCATCCGCGAGGCGCTCGACATCGCGGATGGTTTCGACGCGGTGCCAGAAGCCGCGCTGGCGCAGTTCACGGGCGGCAATGCTGGCCGCAAGCTGGTTCGCGTCGCGGACGATCCGTTGGGCTGAGCATGGTCCGCCGGACGATCAGTGGGGAGGGTTGCAACTATGGAGGCAGTCGAGCAGCTTCTGGCGATTGAGCAGATCAAGCAGCTCAAGGGCCGCTACTTCCGCTTCATGGATGGGAAGGATTGGGAGGGCCTTCGCACCATCTTTTGCGATGACGCCACCTTCGATGCGCGCGCCTCGCTGAGCCTCAGCGGCAAGGGCGAGGGTGGTCGGGCCGCCGAGAGCAATGACTGGAAGGTAGAAGGCGGGGACGCCATTGTGGACTTCATTCGCGGTGCCGTCGGCGCGTCGCGCACCGTCCATCACGGCCATTGCCACGAGGTAGAGATTCTCTCCGCGAACGAGGCGAAGGGCGTCATCGCGATGGAGGACCAGATCTTCGACGAGGACGACCGGCGGCTGACGCTCCATGGCTGTGGGCATTATCACGAGACCTATCGCCGTGTCGGCGAACGCTGGCGCATCCAGACGTCCCGCATCACTCGGCTGCACGTCGATCTAGGCTGATATTCGGGCCCGGTCAGTGCCCTGCGAAAACCCGGCGGAACTCGCACGGGCTGTGGCCGATGATTTGGCGGGAGCTGCGTTCGAAATGGCTCTGATCGGCGAAGCCGACGCGCAGCGCGATATCGGTGATGTTGTCCCCGCGCGTTGCTGGCAAGATCTTGTGGATCGTGCGCACGCGGATGTGGAATTCGTGGCGCCGTCCAATGCGGCAGTTTCGCCGACGGTTGGAAATCCCCACACTCTTCGCGAGCGATTCGGGCAATCCCTGATCGGTTCGCACAATACTAGTAGGGACTCATCTGCCATACCGATCCCATAGAATAGACTCGATTGGCAGGAGGCCAAAATGCTCGGTTATATTGCTACGCTTATGATGGCAGGTAATGTCCTCGCCGTCGCTTTCGCTCTTCCTCGCTATCAACCGCGGATAGATTGACAGTCGCCACCAAGACTTGAGATCTGACGAAAGGGCAGCCGCTTCATCGATAATTGAAACTGATGCTGATCCGTTCGGTCTTGGCGCGCCCGGCCGGTACTTCGTGGCGGAGCCAGCTCTCCCACAGGAATACGCTTCCCGCGCTGGGCTCGGCATAGACGAACGTGCGCGCATCCTCGGGCGCATCGGTGCGCCGCAGCGGGGCCGCCATCATCAGCGGCAGGCGCGGATCCTCAAGCTTCAATCCGCCCGCGCCCTCCGGCACTCGGACATAGATGGTGCCCGACACGACGCTGTGGGGATGGATGTGCCCGGAATGGCCGCCGATGCCCTTCAGGACGTTCACCCACAGGCTGTCCAGCTTGAGCCGGCGCCCGCCGAGATCGAGGAAAGCCTCCTGTACAAAGCGGCGGACATGGCGGTCTAGCGCTCGCCGCAGATCGTCGAACGCGGGATGCCGTATCGGCAGATCGTTGAGCGACGCATAAGAGGTGTAGCCCGGATAGGCGTTTGCCTTGCACCAGGCACGCCCGGCGCGATCGTCGCGGGCCAGATCGAGTGCGGCGATCTCCAGCTCGGCGAGCAGTTCCGGATCGTCAAGCATGGCTTCGTAGAAGCGGGTGGCGAAGAGCGAGCGGGTGGACATCGATTTTCCGAAGCACGACCGATTTCGATATTCAAGCTCTGCCGGTCGGCGCGGCTCCGCCATTGACGCGCCGTGGTCGCACGATCAGCAATGGAGCCGGCCGAGGCAGTGGGCCGGGCACCCTTGGTGATTGAGGAGCGAGCGTGAGCCTTCTTTCAGCACCGGCGAGGATAGGCCGGACCGCCGCCTCAGCCCTTGATTATCGGGAGCTCGCCCGCAGGCGGCTTCCACCCTTCCTGTTCGAATATATCGATGGCGGCTCCTACGCCGAGGTGACGCTGCGGCGGAACGTCGCCGACCTCGAAAACGTGTCGCTCCGCCAGCGAGTGCTAGCCGACGTTTCCGCCATTGATCTTTCGACCGAGCTGTTCGGGCGCAGTCTTTCCATGCCTGTCGTGCTGGGGCCGGTGGGGCTCGCGGGCATGAACGCGCGACGGGGCGAGGTGCAGGCGGCTCGCGCGGCCGAAGCGGCGGCCATTCCCTTCTGTCTTTCCACCGTCTCGGCCTGTCCGCTCGACGAGGTGGCAGCGGGCGTCGCAAAGCCCATTTGGTTCCAGCTCTACATGATTCGCGACCGGGGCTTCATGCGCGAGCTGCTCAGCAAGGCGAGGGCGCTCGGCTGTTCGGCGCTGGTCTTCACCGTTGACATGGCGGTGCCGGGATCCCGCTATCGCGACTATCATTCGGGACTCGCTGGCGCGCCGGGACTCCAGGGCTCGCTGCGGCGTGTCCTACAGGCGATAGCGCATCCGCGTTGGGCCTGGGACGTCGGTATATGCGGGCGGCCGCACCAACTCGGCAATGTTGCCCCGGTGCTAGGCAAGAATAGCGGGTTGGAGGATTTCTTCGCTTGGATGCGCAACAATTTTGATCCGAGCGTGACCTGGCGCGACCTCGACTTCATCCGCGAACACTGGGACCGCCCGCTTATCATCAAGGGCATTCTCGACCCAGCGGATGCAAAGGAAGCTGCCGCGGTCGGCGCGGATGGGATCGTTGTCTCCAACCATGGCGGCCGACAGCTCGATGGCGTTCCCTCGACGGCGCGCGCCCTGCCGCCCATCGCTGACGCGGTGGGGGACCGGCTGACGGTGTTGGTCGATGGTGGCGTGCGTTCGGGCCTAGACGTCGTGCGAATGCTGGCGCTCGGCGCGAAGGGCGTGCTGCTCGGCCGCGCCTGGGCCTATGCGCTGGCGGGTGGAGGGCAGGCTGGCGTCGCGCACATGCTACGCCTCGTCGAGGCCGAGATGCGTGTCGCTATGGCACTGACCGGCAGAACTGACATCGCCAGCATAGATCGCAGCATTCTGGTCGAGGATGGAGCGAACTGAGGCGCGCGGCGCGAGCGACGGGTCGAGCTAAGGTTTGTGCTAGGTGGGCTTTGCCGCGGCGCACCCTAATGGTGGATGATGTCCGGAATGAACATCGATGGCGATGAACGTAGCGCTGACCCTCGGCGCGCGGAAGGCTCGTCGCTCGATGGGAATGCTCAGGTGCCCATCATTGAGCGGCCCCCGGCGCTGTTGACCATGCTGGAGGGCCTGCGTCTGGGACTTGAGGCGTCGACGCTTGCGCTGTCCAGCGGATTGTTGCTGGCATCACCGCACGGCGACGGCCATGCCGTGCTCGTCCTGCCCGGTTTCGCGACCGACGATCGTTCTACCCTCCTGCTGCGTCTTTTCTTGCAATCGCGCGGCTATGACGTGCGCTCCTGGGATCTTGGCTGGAACCTCGATCATCATACTGTTGGGCTCAATGGCGAGCACCTGTCGGGCCGTATCCACGCTTTGCGCGAGGAGACGGGGCGGCAGATCAGCCTCGTCGGGTGGAGCTTGGGCGGGGTGATGGCGCGCGAGACCGCGCGGAGACATCCGAAGGATGTCCGGCAGGTGGTGACGCTCGGCAGCCCTTTCTCGGGAGACCCGACCGCCAATTCCATCCGCGGCCTCTACGAGATGCTGAGCGGCAACCGCGTCGATTCACCGGCGGCGCGGGCGCGCTTCGCCGCGGGCGCGGCGCCGCTGCCTGTTCCGTCGACAGCGATCTTCAGCCGCAGCGACGGTATAGCCGCCTGGGAGAATTGTCGGGCGTGCGTCGATCCCATCACCGAGAATGTAGAGGTCCATTCAAGTCATCTCGGCATGATCGCCCACCCGGCGGTGTTCCATGTCGTGGCGGACCGGCTTGCCCAACCGGCCGATGCCTGGCGCCCCTTCGCGCGCAAAGGCCTGTTCTCGATTTTCTACCCCCTCGAAAGCTCGCGGGCAGCCTAACCGATTCCGAAGGCCCGATGCTGGCCGCCCTGGCGCAGTACGTCGAGGCTCATGATGGCGATGTCGTGCGTGGTGCCGTCGGCATCGCGGACATGATCGCGTAGCATCGCTTCGGCGTGGAAGCCCATCTCTTCAAACAGCGCGATCGCGCCGGCCTGATCGGGCACGAGGCGGACGATCAACTTCTCGACGCCATCTTCGATCGCGAGCGCGAAGGCGTCCTGCGCCAGCCGGCGCCCGAGACCCGCGCCGCGCAGCGCAGGCGCCACCACGAGCCGGATCTCGGCGACGTGCGGCGACCAGCTCAGCGTATCGCGGACGAGCGCGACGCAGCCCTCCACGGCCCCATCGTCTGTCACGGCGAGCAGACTTCGGATCAGCCCGCGCTCGATTTGCTCAATCCAGGCTGCGACCACCCTGGCGTTGCGGATGTCGCGTTGCAGGAACAGCAGGTCATGCAGCGGTAGCGCAGCCGCGAAGGCGAGCACGGCCCGGGCATCACCTGCTTCCATCGGCCGGATCTGGACCATTGTCTCGCCTGCCATCGGGCTACGCTTCTCTGCCTTGATGTCCATGTTCATACTGATCTCCTACCGAGCCATGCGTCGATCGACGGCCACAGGCGCTTCACCGCACCTGGGCCGGCGACGACGCTCACATGGCCGCCCTTGCTCACGATCTCCTCGACGTCGGTCGAGCCCGTGAGCGTCATCAGCGGTGCCGCCGCTTCCCGCGCGACGATATGGTCGTGCTGGGCGACGATATTGAGGATGGGGACGGTGATGGTGCCGAGATCGATGTGCCGGCCGCCGACCTCCATCCGGCCTTCGACCAGCGCATTGTCCCACAGCAGCTGTTTCACAATCTGCCGGAAATAGCCGCCCGGCATCGGTAGCGTCTCCGCTGCCCAGCGATCGAACACGCGATACGACTTCACATAGTCGTCGTTCCACATATTGGCCCAGAGATTAAGCACGCCGGCGGTTCGGTTGGCGGGTCGCAGCATGTCGAACGCGCCGAGCGTGATCTCGGCCGGGATGTTACCGAGCTGGTCGACTAGGCGGTCGACGTCGAAATGGCTCGCATTGGCCCAGGCGCGGAAGAGCGTCATGTGTGCGAAGTCGATCGGCGTCGTGAAGCACAGCAGGTTTGCGACCGGATCGGGGTTCAGCGCCGCGTACAGCACGGCGAGCGTGCCGCCCATGCAATAGCCGGAGAGGGTGAGGCGAACCTCGCCGGTCAGTTCGGCGATCCGCGAGATGCTGTCCTGGATGAAATCGAGGACATAATCCTCGAGGCCGAGGCCGGCTTCGTCGACGCGCGGCGGCATCCAGTCGAGCAGGAAGATGTCGTAGCCGCGGCCGAGCATGAACTCGATGAAGCTTTGGCCGCTCGCTAGATCGAAGATATAGCCCTTGTTGCTGGGCGGCGAGACGATCAGCAGCGGCAGCCGATAGACCTCGTCGGTGATCGGCCGGTAGCGATAAAGCGCCATCGTCCCGCGCCGCACGAGCAGGTCGCTTGCCATCACACCGACCGGCTGCCTGGGGGCGGTAAGGAATTCCAGCCCTTTGATATTGCGCTGGATCGCGCGCTCAATCTCAGTGCGGACCCGTTCGCCGACAGCCGCGGGGTCCTGTTGCCCCGCCGCTTGGTTCATGCCTCGTCCCCTGGGGGCTTGCGGGTTCGCTTCGGTGCCGGAGCCGGCCTGGCTTTCGGGCCGCTCTCGGCCGGAAAGGCGGCGGCAATCTGCGCCAGATACTGCTCGATGCGATCGAGTCTTTCGATCACCGTCTGCATCTGCGCGCTGGTGGCGAGCTGCAACGCTTGGGCGAATTTCTCCATGGCGCCTTCGGACGATTGCCGCGCCGCCAGAAACAGCTTCGTAGCTTGGTTCATCGGGCCGGCGAATTCCTCGCTCCCGCTAACCTTGGCGGACATCTCGTTGATCTGTCGCTCCCACTGGCTGACAATGCTCTGCCACGTGGCGATGGGATCGAATTCGGAAGACTGCGCCATCGACATCTCCTGTCCAGCCACGGCTCGTGCCGGCTGACGTTCGGACGCGTACTTCGGCCAAGGGAAGTATTGGGCCGCGGTTCCAGCGTCCCATGCCGGCGGGAAAGGGCAACCTGTCACATCGTCCAGTTCTTGCCCTCGAAACCCTGCAGAAGGGCACGCGCGCCGATCTCTTGCAAACGGAGGGCAAGGGCCGCTACCCATCAGGCGGATAAGAAAGCGTGGTCAACATGAACCGCGGCAAGGGGAGAAGACCAGTGCGGAAGATCCTGAAGGCGGCGCTTGCCGCCACTGTTGCTGTATGCGCGCTCGCGGCCCCGGCTGACGCCCAGACAATCGATCGCGTTTTCGCCTTCGGCGACAGCTATGCAGACATCGGCAACCTAAAGGCCGTGCTGGGGCCGTTGTTCCCGTCTAACATCTATCCGACCGGGCGCTTCTCGGGCGGCACCAACTTCGTGGACACACTCTCGGCCTATTACAAGGCACCGATCGTGAACTTCGCCTTTGGCGGGGCGCAGGCGGGCAACACCAACGTCACCGGTGTCGGTCTGCCGGGCTTCCAGCAGGAATATCAGGCGTTCGTCGCACAGGGCGGCAGCTTCAATGCCAACGACCTCGTAGCGATATCGGTGGGCGGCAACGACGCGCGGGCCTATCGACTCAGTGGCGGGACGCTCGCCGGCGTCGACGCGGCGACCACGCTGACGGCGCAGAATGCGACACAGGGCATCGCAACGTTGGCAGCGCATGGTGCCAAGCACATGGTGTTCATCGCTGGCGATGCGGGCCAGCTGCCCGAGGCGCTCGGCCAGGCCAACGCCGCCATCGGCACCGCGTTCAGCAACGCCTACAACGCCAAGATGCAGGCGACGCTGGCGCCCATCGCGCATCTCGGCACGCAGATCGCCTATGTCGACATCACCGCGATCGGCAACATCGTGCGGGGGAACCCCGCCCGGTTCGGCTTCATCAACGTCACCACGGCGTGTCCACTGACCTGCCTAGGATCGCCGGCGACGCAGGCCCAATATTTCTTCTACGTCGATGGTATCCATCTGACGTCGGCCGCATTCGATCTGGTCGGCCGCTACGCGATCAACCAGCTCGCCGCGCCCTACAGCTTCCGGGCGCAGGGCGACCTGCCGATGCACGCCGCGCAGGATTTCGCTCGCGCGATGGACGGGCGGCTCGATCTCTCGCGTGGCACCCATGGGCCGGACGGGCTTTCCGCCTTCGTCCAATATGTCGGCGGGCATGACCGCTATGACGCGGATGCGACCGCTGACGGCTATGCCTACAATGCTCACGGCGCTTCGGGCGGGGTCGAGTGGCGTCGCGGGGCGCTCACCGCGGGCGGGCTGTTCATGTGGACCCGCTCGCGCAGCGAAGCCGCCTTCGACGATCGCGCCAAGGCGACCAGCTACCAGATCGGCGGATATACGAGCTTCGACACGGGTAGCGCGTTCGCTGAGGGCTATGCCGGCTATGGCTGGCACAATCTCGACATCCGCCGCACCGGTGTCGCCGATCCACTGACCGCCAGTCCCCACGCGCGCAGCTGGGTGGCGGGTGGCCGCGCCGGCTGGCTCGGCGATTTCGGCCGAGGCCGCGCGGGCCCGGTGGTGGGGCTCGCTTATGCCCATAGCCGGCTCAACGGCTATACCGAGTCCGGCGATGCCGCGGCAGGCCTGATCGTCGGTGATCAGCGTGTCGACACGCTGATCGCATCGGCGGGCCTCGAACTTCGGCCCAACCTCACACCGACCATCGCGCCTTGGCTGCGCGTCACCGCCGACAAGAGCGTCCATGGCGACGGCCGCATCGTCGACTATGCGCCGCTAGTGGCGCCGGGGATCATTAACAGCTTCGAGATCGCGAGCGCATCGCGGCGCGCCTACGGCAATCTGGCCGGCGGCCTGTCGGCGCGGTTGGGCGACCGCATCTCGCTCGAGGGGACAGTGCACTCCACCTTCGCGCGCCATGAGGGCAACGAAGTGGGCGGCTTCGCCGGCCTGCGGCTCGCGATATAAGATCTGGGAGTATGGGGCCGGCCGACCGAGCGCCGGTCCGCACGTCGCTCTGTTAGTGCCGCGAGCTGTTGCCGCCGGAGGTCGCGTCGCTCTCCTGCCCCGGCTCGCCGGGATGGAGTCGGGAGGTCATGCCGGTGGCCTCGGCATCCTCGCGCATCTGCTCTTCGGCGGAAGGTGAATAGCTGTCGGGAGGTACGAGCGCGGTCTTCTTCGGCGGCGGGGCCGGGGGCGCCTCGTTGACAATGTTCTCGGCCGGCGGGGGTGCAACCGACTCGGGCTCAGCAACACTCTCCTTATTGGCCGGCGGCTGCTTGGCCTTGTGGCAGGCGGACGTCAGCAACACTGCGGCGAGCAGTGGCACGAGCGCCGAATATCGTCCCGAATTCATGGTCATCCTCGTCATTTCGTTGCCACCATGGCGGGCGGGCGATTGGCCGCCGCCTCGATGCGGCTGGCAAGCACCGCGTCCCAGCCATAGGGGTCGGCGCGGAAGCTCATCTTGCCGTCGGTGCTGCCGAACGCCGTCCAATAGAGTAGGAACACGGCGATTTTCTCGGGCAATGGCGCGCGGACCGTGTCGCCCTTCGCTAGTGCCGCGTCGATTGCGTCCGGCGTCCAGGTCGGATCATCCTTAAGCACCAGCCGCGCGAGATCGAGTGGGCGCGCCAACCGGACGCAGCCATGGCTCACCATCCGACTGTAGCCACCGAAAGTCCGCTGTGTCGGCGTGTCGTGGAGATAGACGCCGTAGGGATTGTCGAAATCGAACTTCACGCGGCCGAGCGCGCTCTGATCTCCTGCGCGCTGCTGGAGGCGACGTCCCCCGTCGGGCGTGGCGATGACCCGGAAGCCATGCGTCCTGAGATAGCCTGGATGCGCTCGCTCCTTGGGCCAGAGCTCCTTGGTCGCGATCGAACTCGGCACATTCCAGGGTGGGTTGAAGACGACGCTGTGCACCTCGGAGGAGAGCATCGGCGTCTCGTCGCCGGGCCGCCCGGTGACCGCGCGCATCGAGGTGACCGGATTGTCCGCCTCGAACACGGTAAGCACGGCGGCAGCGATGTTCACCTGGATGCGGTGGGTGGGCAGCGTCGCCGGCAGCCAGCGCCAGCGCTCCATGTTCGCCATGATTTGTCGCACGCGATCGTGCGCTGAGACGTTCAGCGCATTGAGCGTCGCCTTGTTGAGCGTGCCGGTCGGCTCCAGCCCGTAGCGGCGCTGAGCGCGGCGCACGGCATCGATCATGGCGGCGTCGTAGCGTGCCGGCCCGGCCGTGGAGACTTCCTTGTCCTCGACCGCGAGGCGGGCCCTCAGCGTGGCGATGCGGCTGTCGGCCATGCCGGGAGCGAGCTCAGGTCCCTCCGGGATCGTCGGCCAGCCGCCGCTGGCGTCGATCTTGCGGTAGATCACGAGGCCTTTCTTCAGCGCGTCGTAGCCAGTGTAGGGCGGCGGCAGCGACGCGATCCACGTCGCGAGCTGATCCTGCTCCACGGCGTCGAGGAAGCCGGGCCATGGATCATAGGGCAGCGGCTTCAGGCCCCAGTCGTGAAGATAATCGGACGGGGCAAGTCGCCCGGCATGCACCGCCTGTGCATAATCAAGCGCTGCCTGGACTAGCGCCGTCGAATCTGAGGGCGCCGGCTCTGCATGGTCTGACATGCCGTCCGCGTTTGCGTCCGCCAGCATCGCGCGGAGCTGCGCCTGTTGCTGGTCGCTCAGTGTCGGGATGACGTGTGGAACAGGCGGCGCCGGAACCGGCGCGGTCGGGGGTGCTGAGAAGGACGGGGGCAGCAGCGGCGTCGGTTGCAGGATCGGCGTCTGCGTGGCTTGGGGTGCCGCGGCGAGCAGTATCGGCGCGGCAAGCGGAAGGAGGAAGGGGCGACGCGTGGCGGCGTTCACGGGACCAAGACACTCCAATACGGGGGAAAACACCCCGCTCCAGTCACCAGAAAGCGGAAGCAGGGCGCGGACGCAATCGGAAAATGGGCTGGCTTCAGGCCGTCGGCGGACGTCCGTGCGTCGCTAATCGGGGGGGCGCATCAATTTTGCGATCATTCTGTCGTCGGTTTCATTTTTTCTCCGTGTAAGGGGCGTGCATCGTTCGTGTGTGGCGGGAGTCGTGGAGGATGCGGGTGAGGGGCAGGTTTCAAGGGCTGGTGGTCCGGATCGGGATGACGGTGGCGCTATTATCCGCAGCCCCTGCAGCAGTGTCAGCGAGCCCGCTCGGGCCCGCGCGCTATTCGGCCATCCTCATCGATGCCGACGATGGCTCGGTGCTTTATTCCCAGGCGGCCGAGCAGATTCGTCATCCGGCCTCGATCACCAAGGTGATGACACTCTTCCTCGCCTTCGACGCGCTCGACGGGGGGAGGCTGCGTCTCTCCGACCGCATCGTCATGACGGCGCACGCGGCGGCGCAGAAGCCTTCCAAGCTCGGGCTGCGACCCGGGCAGACGATCAGCGTCGAGGATGCGATCCGCGTGATCGCGGTTAAGTCGGCCAATGACGTGGCCGTGGCGTTGGCCGAGAAGCTGGGCGGCAGCGAGCAGGCATTCGCACAGATGATGACAGCGAAGTCGCGCATGCTGGGCATGCGGCAGACGGTGTTCAGCAACGCGACCGGCCTGCCGGATCCCGCCACCTTCACCTCGGCGCACGATCTAGGGCTGCTGGCGCTGGCGATGCTGCGCATCCATCCCGATCGCTATCCCTATTTCAGCACCCGCAGTTTCAGCTGGGGAGCGCAGCGGATGGCGAACCATAACCATCTGCTCGGCACCGTGGCCGGCGTCGACGGCATCAAAACTGGCTACACCGTCGATGCGGGGTTCACGCTAGCCGCTTCGGCCATCCGGGGCGGGCACCGGCTCATCGCCGTGGTCATGGGTGAGCCAACCAGCGCGATCCGCGACCGCCATGTTGCCACGCTGCTCGAGGCGGGCTTCACCGCGCTCGATCGCCGCGCGCACGGATCGGACGTACCGGTCTCCTCGCTGCTGGGCGGGCTGCTCGACGAGGTGCCGTCCGGGCTTTCGCCGGCCGTGCTCTCCGCCATCGCGCGCTCGGAGGCCGACGAGGCGGTGATGGGCAGTGATCGGGACTGAGAGCCGTGCGAGGCTCAGGGGCGTATGCCCTGCTCGATGAAATAATGCTCAAGCACTGCGGCGCTGCCCGTCGGATCGGCGAGTGCGACATAGGTGTCGGGGCGGAGCAGGTAGAGCGCATTTTCGGCTAGGCCTGCTTCACCGTGCGCAGGCCGCCAAGGGAAGACGTGCAGCGGTACGCCCGTCTCGCGGCTCCACGCTTCGAGCTCGGGCCGCGCAATGCCGTGGACGTGGACCTGCCAATTCATCCGGGAGAGCGGCGCATAGCTCTGCTCGTCGGTCCACGGCATACGGTCGCCACCATGGACGTCGCCCGCCTGTCCCTCATTCAGCGCACAGTGTCGATAGTTGATCATGATCTGCGAGACGGTGCGGAACATCCACTCTCGGAAAGCCTCGAACCGCGCGGCGGCCGGCAGCAGCACGGGTACGAGGCGGGTGCGGACGATGTCGGCCAGCCGGCCTTCGGCCGTCGCCACGCTGAAGGCCCGGTCGGTGGTCTGCACCAGCCGCCGCGCGAAGCCGATGCGCTCCTCCTCATAGCTGTCCAGCAGCGCGTCGGGTGCCCGACTCGCCAGCACAGCGGCCAGCTTCCAGGCGAGATTGAAGGCGTCGCCAATACCGGTGTTCATGCCCTGGCCGCCTGCCGGGCTGTGGATGTGCGCCGCATCGCCGAGCAGGAAGGCGCGGTCCTTTCGGAAATGGTCGGTCACGCGGTGATGGACGCGATAGGTCGAGAACCAGTTGGTCTTGTCCACTTTCACCTTCAGATGCTCCATCGCGCGGCCGCTCACATCCTCGAATTGGAGCGTCTCGGCATGTTCGGCACGTTCGTCGCGCACCGTCCCGATAAGCCGGGCGTGGCCTTTGCCTGCCAGCGCGAAGATGGCGAGGAAATCGGCCTCGTCGAGGTCGACATGCAACTCGCCGTCGATCGGAGGGCCGGAGGCCGCGACATCGGCGACATAGAAGACCTGCTGATAGGTTCCGCCGGGAAAGCCCGTTCCCATCACCTCGCGCACCTTTGATCGCGCGCCGTCGCAGCCTGCGATGTAGGCCGCCTCACAGCTCTCTTCACCTGATGGCCCGCTAAGTTTCGCCACGACATGGTCGCGTGTGTCCTCATAGCCAAGCAGCTCGGTCTGGCGCTCGACCCGGACGCCCATCGCTTCCAGTTTCTCGATCAACAGCCGCTCATGCTCGTCCTGCGGATAAATGTGCAGGAAGGGATAGGGCGTGAGCTGGGCGCCGATCTCCTCGAAGGAGACGCGCGCCTTTTTCTCGCCCTGCACCCACATGTTGACGGCCGGAATCTTGTGGCCGCGTGCGACGACGGTGTCGGCGAGGTCGAGTTGCCGATAGAGCTCGAGGGTACGTGCATGCACCGCGAGCGCACGCGATGTCGTGCCGGGGCTCGCGGTCATGTCGACGATGCGAACCTTCACGCCGAGCTTGGTCAGGCACAGGGCGAGCACGAGCCCGGTCGGGCCCGCACCGATGATCAGAACGTCGACACGATTCACGGCATCCTCCGTCTTATCGGGTCAAGGCGTGGCGCACTGACGGATGGTTTCACCGTTCTGCAGATGGAAGGCCAGCAATTCGCCCAGCCTTTCGCAACCGATCGGTCGCATCGTCACCCTCTGCATGATGTCGAGATCAGGGCCGCTATTGCCTTCGACGAGGCATGGGCCGCCCTCGATTAGTGCGATGTCCCAGCCCACCAGTGCATAATCCGCGAAGGCTCGGTGTGCGCGGCGGGCGAGGGCCAGCACCTCCGGCCAATGCGGCAGCGCGAAGTCACGGATGGGATGGCCCGTGGTCGGATGAAGGGCGATGCGGCCCAAACTCACGTCCATGCCGAGATTGGTGGCGCGGGCGAGGCGGCCGGTCGTCAGGTCGACCGCCGCCGCGACCCCGCCGGCGTGCAGATTGTCGACGACGTCATTGCCGCCTATGGCCATCCGTAGCACCGCCCCGATCACCTCGGGCTGCTCCTCCTCGTCGAGGCAGGTCAGCACGCGCACGGTCGACAGCGCATCGTTGTTGAGCCCGGAAAGTGCGGTGTCGTTCACCATCCTGGGTTGCAGCATCATCGGCCGCTTGCGCGATCGCTCTGCAAAGTGGCGCAACAAGCCCTGCCAGTCGCAGCTTCTCCCCCCGCTGCTGAGGAACAGCCCGCCGGAATGGTTCCAGCGTTCGGCGCCGCTGCCGCCGCTGCCTCGCACGGGCTTGATGAAGAGGTCGCAGAGGGGGGGCGTCCGCGGGGTCTCGGATGTGAAGTGAATCTCGCCGTCGCTGGCGATCGCCAGCGCGGGGATCGCAGGAAGCAGATGGGCCCGACAATGGCGCTCGAACGCGACCTTATCGGAGAGCGGGGATCGCGATGCCCGGCGGCGTGCGAGGATGCGGTAGGCGCCCTCCTTCGTCTCGGCGCGCGTGAGGAGATTGCCCGCGCTGCGCCACTGCTCGGCCCGGTAGAGCTCGAAGACATAATACCAGGGGGGCAGGATGCCGCGTGTGAGCGCGAGCCAGATCTGTTCCCCGAACTGCCGGCGCGTACTCTTGCCCTCGACCCGTGCGATCAGGGCGCCGTTGCGCCACGTCATCCGAAGCGCGACAACGAGCAGCGCGACCGGGCAGATGATCGCGGCGATCCCGATGTCGAGCCATTCGCTCGCTTCTTCCGGGGCCCAGAAGTGGCGGAGATACTGTCGCCGGATGATCAGCGTGATATCGCCGGTGCTTCGTGCGCCCAGCGCGGTGGCAAGCGTCATCAGCAGCCCGGCCGCTCGATAGACGATCGCTTCGCCATGCTTGCGCCCCTGTTCGGCCAGCCATCCCTTCAGGCTCGCCATCGGCCTCGCGGGGAGCGCCGGCACTACGATCAGCTGATCAGCTCGGTCCATCGCGAAATGCCTTTCGGGAAAAGCTTAAACGCGAACTATCCGCTGGGACTGTCTGGCATCACTTTCAAGATCGGTGCTCTAATAGGAGGCCAATGCTTCGGCCTGTCGATGATGATATCAGAAAGAAACGGCGAAGCGCGATGATGAATTAGCCGCGCTCGGCCGGCGCGCGCAGCACGGTCTTCAGGTTCATGAATTCGTGCAGCCCCAACGATCCGAGTTCGCGCCCGTGGCCCGATCGCTTGATGCCGCCGAACGGCGCCTCGGCCACGGACGCGAGCTTCTGGTTGATCGCCGTCATGCCCGCCTCGATGTCGCGCACGAAACGCTCCTGCTCGGCAGCGTCGTTGGTCCAGACTGCCGATCCGAGACCATAGGGGATGTCGTTGGCGATCCGGATCGCCTCGTCGATGTCGGCCGCGCGGAACAGCATCGCGATCGGGCCGAAGATCTCCTCGTTCTTCAGCGGGCCGTCGAGCGGCACGTCGGTGAGGATGCCGGCCGACAGAAATGCGCCACAGCGGTCGAGCTTCTCGCCGCCGAACAGTAGCGTAGCGCCGAGCCGTTTTGCTTCCTCGATCTGCCCCAGCACGGTGTCGCGCTGCTCGAAGCTGGAGAGCGGACCCATATCGGTCTTCGGGTCCATGGGATCGCCCGCCTTCACCGCTCTCATCGCGGTCGAGAATTTGTCGAGGAAGGCACCGTAGATGTCGGTGTGGACGATCATGCGCTTGCCACAGATGCAGGACTGTCCGCTGTTCTGGATGCGGGCCTCGACCGCTGTCGCCACCGCGGCGTCAAGATCGGCCGAGGGCATGACGATGAACGGATCGGAGCCGCCCAGTTCCAGCACGACCTTCTTGAGGGCACGGCCGGCCTGTTCCGCGACGGCGATCCCGGCGCCTTCGCTGCCCGTCAACGTCACCGCGACGACCCGGTCGTCGGCGATGATGCCGGCGACCGCGGCAGACTTGATCGCAAGGTTCTGGAACAGCCCCGCCGGCGCACCGGCTGCCAGCACCATTTCCTCGAGCAATCCGGCAACGCCCTGAACGATGCTGGCATGCTTGAGTAGGCCGACATTGCCGGCCAGCAGTGTCGGTGCCAGGAAGCGGACGACCTGCCAAAAGGGGAAGTTCCACGGCATGACCGCCAGCACCGGGCCCTGGGGCAGCCAGTGCATCTCGGCCGATCCGCCATTGCTGAGTGTCGTGCGCCGCGGCTCCAGCATGGCGGGGCCGTTCTTCGCATAATATCGGAAGGCGGCGGCGCATTTCTCGACCTCGGCGATAGCGGAGAGGTAGGTCTTGCCCATCTCCGTCACCGCCATGCGCGCTAGCCGGTCCTTGTTGGCATCGTACTTATCGGCGATCCTGTCGAGCAGCGCGGTGCGCTCCGAGAGTCCGGTCGAGCGCCACTCCCGGAAGGCGGCCACGGCCTTGTCGAGCCGGGCGTCGATCTCCTTGGGCGTCAGCTCGTCATAGGCGCCGATTTCGGCCCCCGTAGCGGGATTGACGCTCTTGAACATCGCTGTCTCCATAATGGAGGGCTGGCCGGGATAAGGGCCTAATTCTTGAATAGCGGCTTGCGCAGCAGCCGGGCGCGGAGATCCTGCATACCGACGGCGTTAACGGCCGATCCCCGGTTCTGGGCGGTCAAAACGGTCGAGAGATGGCCGAGAATTTGGCAGGCAAGGTCGAAGCTCTGCAACGATCGGGAATATCGCTGCATGATAATCGGCGCATCGCTCAGCTCGTCGCCGACATTTTCCAGCAGGCGCTTTACGTAGGATAATTCCTCCGCGATCCGCTGATCCAGGCCATCGTCGATGCTTCCCTGCATGGCGCTGGAAGCATCCGACGACGGGGTGGACAGTCCGGCCCGGATCGCCGCCTGGATACCGTCGACGCGTGCTTGGTCATGGTCGTGGCTGGTCCGCGAGCGCGTTCCCGACACCCACTCGGCGACCGTCGTCCTGCCGTCGAATTTGACACCGCAGCGGGCTTCCGTGCGCCACACAACAGTAGCGCCGATCTCGATCTCCAGGCGACGCAGCGCGAGGTACCCACCCACGTCGGGGAACGCTGCCCCTTCGAGAAGCGCACCGCCTTCCGAGAGGTTTCTGATTCGGACAGGAGCCTTCAGGTTGCCCGCCTCGATCGTGGCGGACAGAAACAGATTGGTGCGGGGAGGGCGCTCGCTTTGGCCTACCGGAGGAAGGCTGCCGGGCTCCCCATTCGAAGTGCTGTTCACAGAAGCATTAGCCTTGGCTGCCGGAACTCGAAGCGGTGTCGGGACACGCACTTCGATACAGGAGGATTGCGATGCGATCTCAGTCTTTTACCTTGGAAGGGTCGCCAAGCAACAGTTCCTCGGCGCTCCGCTGGATGATTGCAGTAATCGGACCCGACATAAATGATAGCATTACCGGTACCGCCAGCGTGACCTTCACGCACCGGTCCTCGATGTCGAGGTCGGCGGCGACCTTCTGGCCCATAGCGGCGATGTTAAGCGTCATCCGATTCTCGCTCGGCCAAGTGGCTGTCACCTCGGCGGCACCGCCGGGGATATGCCTGGCGATCTTGCCAACTCCCGCCATCATCCGGCGTCTGGCCTCGTCCCGACCGAGATCATGGGGAATGTCGATGACGATCGGGGCTGGCATCGGAAAGGCGCACCTTTGATTGTGTTGGCTGCTGACTAGCGGCGGTGGCCGCCGGCCTCAAGCGCCACCACGGTGCGAGCCGCCTATGGGGCGGCAGGTCGCGTGGTTGGCGCGTCGAGCGCTACCTCGGTCACCGTGCCGGGAAGCTCGGCAGCTTGCATCGACGCGGCTACGCTTTCGGCGCGGTCCATCACGCGCAGGATGTTGCCGCCGGCCAGCTTGGCGATGTCCGCATCGCTCCAGCCGCGCCGCATTAGTTCGGCGAGCAGCGCAGGATAGGTGCCGACGTTGCCGAGCCCCTCGGGCAGCACATTGTCGAGCCCGTCGAAGTCCGAGCCGATCCCGACATGATCGACGCCGGCAACCTTGGCGATATGCTCGACATGGTCGGCAACGTCGGTGAGCGTTACGCGCGGCGCGGGATGCTGGCGCTTCCATTCGGCCATTGCGGCTGCTGCCTTGTCGGGCTGACCGATATAGAGGCCGCCGAAGGGTCGGGCGTTGAGCCGGGTCTGCTCTGCCGCGAGATCGGCCGCCCAGCGGCGGAAGGCGTCCGACACATAAGAGGGCGCGAAGTTCACCATCACTATGCCGCCGTTCGCCGCGACAAGCCGCAGCACGTCATCCGAGACATCGCGGGGATGGTCGTCGAGGGCGCGTGCGCTCGAATGCGAGAAGATCACCGGCGCCTTCGTGACTGCGAGCGCATCGCGCATCGTCTTCTCACTGACATGGCTGAGGTCGACCAGCATGCCGAGCCGGTTGAGCTCGTGCACCACTGCCTTGCCGAACGGCGTCAACCCGCCATTGCGTGGATCGTCGGTTGCGGAGTCCGCCCACTCGATCGTGCGCGAATGGGTGAGGGTGAGATAGCCCGCGCCGAGCGCGTGATAGGCGCGCAGCACCGACAGGCTGTCGTCGATCTGGTTGCCACCCTCTACCCCGATCATCGAGGCGATCCGCCCGCTCCGGTGGATGCGACGAACGTCGGCGGCGGTGCGTGCGAGTGCAAAGCTCTCCGGATAACGCGCAACGATCTGGTGGACGAGATCGATCTGCTCGAGGGTCTGCTTGACCTGTTCAAGAGGAGGGAGGTCCGCCGACACCCAGACCGACCAGAACTGGCCACCGACCATGCCCTGCCGCAGCCGCGCGATATCGGTGTTGTAGGGTACGGGCCGCGTGCCGAGCCCCTGTCTGAGATCAATCGTCCAGCGCCCTTCCTTCTCGCGTTCACGCAGCGTCTCCGCCCAGTCGTTGTGGCCGTCGATGAGCGGGGTAGACTTGAGTACATGCTGGACGCGCGCCGAGTAATCGGCGGGTGGCGGTGCGGCGGCGGTAGAGAGGAGGGCGACGCAAGCAAGCAGGACAGTTCTCATGCGACACTCACGAAAATCGACGGAAGACGCTGAGAAGGGACGATTTTGCGGCCGCTGTCGAGGATTGTTTCGGCGTTGCTCCACTCAGGTGCAGGAGGAGCCACGAAGGTGATCGTGCGCGGCGCGTTCCAGGTCCTCGCGGAATCGCGGGTGGGCAAGGGCAATCAGCGCTGTAGCGCGCTCTCGCAGGGTCTTGCCCTTGAGATCGGCCCAGCCGAACTCCGTGACGACGATATGCGTGTCATTGCGCGGCGTGGTGACCGGCCCGCTCAGGCGCGGCACGATGCGGGAGACAGTGCCACGCGCGGCGGTGGAGTGGCAGGCTATGATTGATCGGCCGCGCGGGGCGGCCCATGCGCCACGCACGAAATCGAGCTGACCGCCCGAAGCGCTGTACTGCCGTTCGTCCACGCATTCGGAATTGCAGGCGCCGTGCAGATCGACCTGAAGTGTCGCGTTGACCGATAGCATGCGCTCGTTCCGGGAGATCACCGCCGGATCGTTGACATAATCGACCGGCCGCGCCTCCATCGCCTGATTGTCATGAAGGAATGCGTACAGCGCCCGGTCGCCCATGGCGAAGGTGAAGATGCTGCGGCCCGGGTGCAGCGTCTTGCGGCTGTTGTCGATCACGCCCGCCCGCATAAGCTCCACCAGTCCAGGCGTCATGAGCTCGGTGTGGATGCCGAGGTTGCGATGTCCGCGTAGCGCCGCGCAGACCGCGTCGGGCACAGCGCCAATGCCCATTTGCAGGCAGGCGCCGTCATCGACGAGGCCGGCGACGATGCCGCCGATCGTCTCGTCCTCCGGGCGCAGCGCGACGCGGGGGACCTCGATGAGCGGCGCTTCATGCTCGACGAGTGCCGTCACCTGCGAGACATGGATCATGCTCTCGCCGAGCACCCGCGGCATGGCTGGATTGACCTCCAGAATGATCTGGCGAGCGGTGCGCGAGACGGGCAGCGCATAGTCGACATTGGTGCCGAAGCTGAAATTGCCGTCCGCGTCCATCGGCGACACGGTGGTCAGCAGTACATCGGCGTCGATCTGCTCACAGAGCAGGCGTGGCGTCTGGCTGAACGAGGTGGGTACGAAATCGACAATGTCGAGGCCGGCATCAACGGCTTCTGCGTCGAGCGCGCGCTCAATCGCGCCGTGGAACAGGCTCATTGGCCGGATGTGACGGCGCAGGTCGGTGCGTAGCACGGCGCTGCTGGCCGCAGTGGAGAGCAGGTAATAGAGCGCGATCGCATTAAGTGTGCCGTCGCGGGCCCGATCGGCCAGTGCCTGTAGCAGCGCGGGCGGCTGAGACACCCCCAGTCCCATCACCACCTTAGCCCCGGATGGAATGAGCGCGACAGCTTCGACTGCGGACTTGGTTCTCGAGCGATAGGGGCCGGTCCAGGAAGACATAAGCACCTCATCGGCTGGGCGCGGGACGGCACCATGGCATCTTCCGCGGTTCCGGCACAGCCTGTGCGGTGGCCAATAATTGCTCCCAAAACGCCACATGAAAAAACAATCGCGACGGCATGTTTTCGTGCCAGAAATCGAGATGGGCACGGCCGCCCGGAAAAAGGCCTGTCGGGGGGCGTGATCAGCCACGGAGGGGTGATGCGATGGGAAGAGGGGACATGCTGTTCGGAGGTGCGGTGCCGCTCGCGGCTGGTACGCCCGCAGGCCATCGAGCACCTGGTCATGCCCTTCTCAACGGAGAACTGCTGAACTTCATCAAGAGCTGAGGATGCTCTCCGGCGCGGATGCGCGGGTCCGCATCCCACGCCGGAGCCGCTTCCGCGAAGCGTGGATCGGAGGATGGCCATGGACACAGCCATGTCGCGCAGAACGGCTTGCTTCGACTTGTCGACGGATCTGGGAGCCAGCACTACGCAGGAATTGTCAGCCGCGCTCAATATCCTGTTGGCCAGCATGTTCGCGCTGTATCTCAAGACCAAGAATTTCCACTGGCACGTCTCCGGGCCTCATTTCCGCGATTATCATCTGCTGCTGGACGATCAGGCGAGCCAGATTCTCACTACCACCGACGCTATCGCTGAGCGCGTGCGCAAGATCGGCGGCCGGACGCTGCGGTCGATCGGCCATATCGCCAGGCTGCAATGTATCGAGGACAATGACGAAGAGGTGGTGAGCGCCTTCGACATGCTAGCGGAGCTGCGCGAGGACAATTTGGCGCTGGTCACGCGAATGCGCGACACACGCCGCCTGTGCGATGAGCATGACGACGTGGCAACTGCGAGCCTGATTGAGAACTGGATAGACGAGGGCGAGGGCCGGGTCTGGTTCCTCTTCGAGAGCAGCCGGCGCGCCGGAGCAAACTGAGGCCGGCTCTCAGCCGAGAGACCGGAGTAGGCTGGAGGCGCGCTGGAGATCGCGCGTGTCGAAACCCTCGGTAAGGCGTCCATGCACGGCCGAGAGCAGGTCAATCGCCTGTGATGCCTTGCCTTGCGCCTGCCACAGCCGTGCCAGGCTGGTCGCAGCCCGCAACTCCCAGGCCAGCGCGTGCTGGCGCCGGCTGATGTCTAGCGCCTGGGAGAAGAAACGTTCCGCCTCGGGCCAGGCTTCGATGCCTCGGGTGTCGAATAGGGCCTCACCATGGGCCCGCAGATTTTCGGCGGTAGCCCAGTTCGTCTCGCCCCGCACTGCTCCGGCTAGTGCACTCGGGCAGACCAGATGCCAGTCGATCGTGCCCAAGCTTTCCGCCTGGAACGGCGTCAGATCCGATCGGGTGAGCAGCGCCTGCCGTTTCGCCGCGCGGTCGACGTCGCTGGCATCGAGGTATTCGAGTACATGCTCATAGATGCGGCCGCCCATCTGCCAGACATTGAATGCGCTGCTCGACGCCACGGTCCGCAATAGCATTATATGGCCGCGCGCGGCCTCCACCTGGCCGGACCAGAAAGCCACGAGACACGCGCCAAAGACGAGGAAATAGCTGAGCGGGAAGGGCTGGTCGACGGTCAGTGCGTCCTGGATCGTTGCCCCGACCAGCGCCGCGGCCTGATCGGCGAAGCCATTGATCCAGAGGATGCGTGCATAATGGGAGCTCGCTGTGATCTTCTGGTCATAGGAGAAGAGGCCCTGGCCACGAACGCGCTGGCGCACCGCCGGGTGATCGAGTGCCTTTTCGGCATGGTCGAGCGCAAGCCGCTGATCGCCGATGAGATGAAAGGCTAGGCCCGCCATCCGATGGAAGAGCGGCCAAGCCAGCGGGCTTGGCGCCCTCGGGAGGAGCTTGCGGACACCCTCGACGCCGAACATCACCGCGTCATAGTCACCATAGGCGGACGATACGCCGTAGATTGACCACAGCGCTTGCATCTGGACCTCGACGTCGTCGCGATCCTCGGCGAGGGCGAGAGCGGCTCTGAGCGCCTCGATGGATTCCGGCCGATAACCCCGGAGATGAAAGATTGCGTGCCCGAGGGCATAATGGAGCCGCATCGCTACGTCGGAATTGGTTACATCCGTCCGGCGTACGACCGCCTGCTTCAGATAGCGTTCGAACTCGGAGACGAGCAGCAGCTTGAACCAAATCGGAGCCGAGGCGGCCGTGAGCTCGAGAGCGAGCTCGGTATCGCCAGGTGACGCGAAGGCCCAGTCGAGCGCGGTGCGGATATCGGCGATCTCGCCGCGGTGGCGGGCCAGCCATTCGTTGGTAGGCGTCTCGCCGATGAAACGGTACTCGGCGAGCGCGAGCTCTCGAAAATATTCCGCATGGCGTCGCCGGACGCGATCGAATTCCCCGGTACCGGCAAGCTTGTCCTGAGCGTAGAGCCGGAGCGATTCCAGCATTCGGTAGCGGTCATGCTCGTTCCGGCTGTCCACCACGACCACCGATTTCTCGACCAAATTGGCCAGGATATATGCGATGTCGAGGTCGGGCTCGTCGGGATCCAGCGCCACGGCATTCGCCGCATCAACGGAGAAGGCGCCGCTGAACACGGAAAGCCGTCGCCACAGGGCCTTTTCCTCTGCCGGAAGTATCTCGTAGCTCCAGTCGATCATCGCTGTTAGCGTCTGGTGCCGGCGGGCGGCGGTCCGCCGTCCCCTCGTCAGGAAGCTGAAGCGATCGTCCAGGCGATCCGCTACACCGCGCAGGCCGAACAGGGGTACGCGCGTCGCGGCGAGCTCGATTGCCAGCGGCAACCCGTCGAGGTGGGTGCACAGCTCTGCCGCAATCGGCGCATCGGCATCAGTGAATTCGAGCGATGCCTGCGACGCCATCGCCCGTTCAACCAGCAGCTGGACCGCGGGGTAATCGCACGCCTCGCGCATCGTCCGCACCTCACCGCGTCTTGGCGTGTCGAGCGGGGTTAGGCGCTGCACCCATTCGCCCATCGCGCGCATCGGCTCGCGGCTGGTGGCGAGGATGTGCACGTCGGGCGCCCAGCGCAGGATTTCTTCGGCAACGGCGCTCGTGGAATCGAGGACGCGCTCGCAATTGTCGAAGATGATGAGCATCTGGCGGGTTTTGAGAAAGGCAATGACGCCCTCGAGCGGCGGCCGGTCCGAGCCCTGAACCTGGAGCAGCGAGGCAAGATGTGCCGGCACCAGTGCGGCGCTAGCGAGCGGGGCGAGATCAACCACGCGCACGCCGTCGCGATAGGTGGGGGCGAGTTGTTCGGCGACGGCCAGCGCAACCGATGTCTTGCCGATCCCGCCTGCGCCCACGACGGTAATGAAATGCCGCTGCGGAAGCTCCGTCCCGATCATGGCGACAATTTCGTCGCGACCGACGAGGCGTTGCAGGGGCGTGGGCAGCGCATGACGGTCGTCGGGTGTGATCGGCGAAGCGGATCGGGTGCCCTGCCGGCGTTTGCGGACCTCGCCTACGAAGCTGTAGCCCCGGCTGGGAATGCAGGCGATGAGGCGCCTGCCAGACTTGCCATCGCCCAGCGCCTTGCGCAGCGCCGAGATGTTGACCCGCAGGTTGCTCTCATCGACGAAGATCCCGGGCCAAGCCGCCGTGAATAATTCATCCCGACCGATGACCTCACCTGGGCGGGCGAGCAATGCGATGAGAAGGTCGAGCGCCCGCGCGCCCAGATGTACGGGAGCGCCATCCCGCGTCAGGGATCGCGTTGCAGGCACAAGGCGAAAGCTGCCGAAATCGATGATTTCGTCCCGACCGTCGCCCGCTCCCGCAACCGCGTCTGCGTCTATTTCCACTGCTCGGCCGTACCTTTGAATACTGCCGGTCAAGGGACCCGATTCAATCCTTATTCCATGTGCAAAGGCGTTATACCAATGTCTAATAGGAGTGCCCCTTCATCGGCCACTCGCGGTGTCGGTGGGGAGAGAAGCTCGGCGGGCCCATCAACTCCCTAGCCTTTGTGAGCGGTGATCGGGTTGCTGCGGCGCTCTCATGGTGCGCCATGCGGGCGACCGGCGCCGGTACCAGCCAAGGCGGGAGAATGGGATGAGCGAAGTGGCGACGGTTTCGGTGGAGCGGGGTGTGGCGATGATCACCGTCGACTCGCCACCGGTGAACGCGCTTGGCATCAAGGTGCGGCGCGCGCTCGAGCAAGGCTTTTGCGCTCTCTTCGCCGACGATGCAGTAAAGGCGATTGTCCTGATATGCGACGGACGCACCTTCTTCGCAGGTTTCGACATCAGCGAGTTCGGCCAGGCACCGCAGGCGCCGGGGCTCGATGACATCATCCAGCTTGTCGAAGGCGGCCCCAAGCCGGTGGTCGCTGCCATTCACGGCACCGCGCTCGGCGGTGGATATGAGCTCGCGCTGGCCTGTCATTATCGCATCGCCGTGCCGTCCGCGAAGGTTGGCCTTCCGGAAGTGAATCTTGGCCTGCTGCCCGGCGGAGGGGGCACACAACGGCTGCCGCGCATCGTCGGTCCCGAAGTCGCGCTGGATATCATCACCGGCGGCCAGCCAGTGCCTGCGAAGAAGGCGCTCGATCTAGGCATGATCGATGCGCTCGCCGACGAGGGTCGGCTGCGCGAGGACGCGCTTGCATTAGCTCACAAGCTGCTCGTCGAGGGAGGATCGCTCCCGCGCATTCGCGACCGCCAGGACAAGGTCGAGGCCGCACGGGGGCAGCCCCAGCTCTTCGCCGATTTTCGGAGCAAGAATGCTCGTGCCTTTCGCGGCTTCAAGGCGCCGGAAAACATCATCAAAGCGATAGAGGCCGCCGTCGAGCTGTCCTTCGACCATGGCATCGAGCGCGAGCGCGAACTGTTCCAGGAACTGCACGACTCCATCGAGTCGGCTGCCCAGCGCTATTACTTCTTTGCCGAGCGTGAGACCGCGAAGATCCCCGATGTGCCCGGTGACACGCCGACCATCCCGGTCAAGACTGTTGGCGTGATCGGCGCCGGCACAATGGGTGGCGGCATCACCATGAACTTTCTCAACGCCGGTGTGCCAGTCACGCTGGTGGAGATGAGCCGGGAAGCGCTAGATCGCGGGATCGGCGTGATCCGGCGCAATTACGAGAACACCGCCCGGAAGGGACGGATGACACAGGAGCAGGTCGAGCAGCGCATGGCGCTCATCACGCCGGCGCTCGGACTCGATGCGTTGGCCGGCGTTGATCTCGTGATCGAGGCGGTGTTCGAGCAGATGGAGGTGAAGAAGAGGATCTTCGCCACCCTCGACAAGGTGGCAAAGCCGGGCGCCATCCTCGCCTCGAACACCTCCTTCCTCGATCTCGACGAGATTGCGGGCGCGACCAGCCGGCCTGAATGGGTGATCGGCCTACACTTCTTCTCGCCCGCAAATGTGATGCGGCTGCTGGAGGTGGTTCGTGGGGCTAAGACCTCGAAGGAGGTGATCGCGACCGCGATGAAGCTCGCAAAACAGATCGGCAAAGTTCCGGTTCTCAGCCGCGTCTGCGACGGCTTCATCGCCAACCGCATCCTGGCCACGCGCGGCGCGCAGGCCGATGCGCTCATCCTCGAAGGGCCGACACCGGCCGAGGTGGACAAGGCGATCTACGACTATGGCTTTGCGATGGGGCCGTTCCGGATGATGGACCTGATCGGCCTCGACGTACTCGGTCGCGACGATGCCGAGCGCAGCGTGCGCGGCGATCTCGTCAAGCTCGACCGGCTCGGCCAGAAGAAGAATGGCGGCTACTACGAATATGACGAGCAGCGCAACGCGACGCCCTCCGCCGTCGCCGCCGACATCATCGCCGACTTCGCCAAGTCGAGGGGAGTCGCCAACAAGGGTGCCCAGAGCGCCGAAGATATCGTCGCCCGCCTGCTCTATCCCGTCGTGAACGAGGGCGCCAAGGTTCTAGAGGAGGGGATCGCGATCCGCGCGTCCGATGTCGATGTCGCCGCCATCCTCGGCTACAACTGGCCGGTTTATACGGGCGGCCCGATGTTCTGGGCAGACACGGTGGGCCTGCTCCGGATCGTCGCGAAACTCAGGGAACTGGAAGCCCAGCATGGCGAGGCGTTTCGCCCCGCCGCGCTGCTGGTGCGCAAGGCGGAGGAGGGTGGCAGCTTCACGCGCGGCTGAAGCGCCTGCCTCAGTTGGCGTTGGCCCCCCAGCCAAGACCCAGCGCCTTCTGGATGGCCACGAAATCGCCGGTGAGCCCGGCTTCCGCCTGGCTCAGATTCTGCTCGGCGGTAATCTGCTGGCGGCGGGCGTCGAGCAGATCGATCAGCGTCGAGGTGCCGGCTTTGTAGCGCTGCTCAGAAAGCGCCAACGCCTCGTCCGCCTCCGCTTTGGCCCGTGCCAGCGTCGCGACCGTGATGCGGCGGTAGCGGAAGCGGGAAAGCGAATCCTCGGCATCGCGCAGCGCCGCGAGCACGGTCGCGCGATACTGGCCCTCGGCCTCGTCGCGCACGCCTTCAGTCTGGAGGATGCGCGCCTTGTTGCGGCCGAAATCGAGAAAGTTCCAGCTAAGCTGCGGCGCTATCAGTGCCGTGAAATCGTCGAGCTTGCCGAGTTGTGATGGAGAGGTGCCGCCGATCCCGATGATTCCCATGAAGCTGAGCTTGGGAAAACGCGCCGCTTCGGCCTGGCCGATCTTGGCGGTGTCGGCCGCGAGCGTGCGCTCGGCTGCGCGGATGTCCGGGCGGCGCTGGAGGAGCGCCGCGGGGTCGCCCACCGCTACCTGGGCCGGCGGCAGCGGGATCGGCTTCGGCTGCTTGAGTTGATCATCGAGTGTACCGGGTTCATCGCCGGTCAGTGTCGCGAGCTCGTCCATATAGGCCTCGAGCTCGGCGTTGAGCGGGGTGATGTCGGCGCGCGTGATATCGAGCTGATTCTGGAGGCGGGTGACGTCAAGCCGCGAGGCGGTTCCCCGGTCATAGCGCTGCTGCGTCAACGTCAGCATCCGCTCCTGCATCTGCACCGAGCGGGTGCTGAGATCGATCCGGCGTTGGCGGTCGCGCAGGTTGACATAGGCCTGTACGACCTCGGCCGACAGGCTCACCTGCGCGTCGGCGAGGTTGGCCTCGGCGGCGCCAGCGGTGGCGCGCGCCGCCTCGATCGCGCGGCGTTGGCCACCGAACAGGTCGACCTCCCAAGTGGCGTCGAATCCCAGATTGTAGAGGTTGAGGTCAGTCGTATCGTTGCTGCTGGTACCATTGCTGCCGTTTCCGTTCCCCTTGAGGTTGACGCCGGGCAGATGAGCATGAGCGTAGAGCGCTTCGGCATTGCCGTTCGGCAGCTCGTTGGCCTTCTGGAGACGGAGCGCGGCGCGGGCCTGCCGCAACCGTGCCTCGGCGACCGCGATGTTGGGGTTGGCCGCAAGCGCGCGCGTTACGAGATCGTTCAGCACCGGGTCGCCAAGCGCTTCCCACCAGCGCGCGACGGGGGCCACCGCGGTTGCCTGCCTGGCGTCGCCGCGGACGAACGCAGGTGCCTTGGCGGCCCGGAGTGCCGCGGCAGGCGGACCGACGTAGTTCGGGCCGACGGTGCAGCCGGCTAGCAGGGCGGCGAGGGCAAGGGGGGCAAGGATCGGGCGCATGGCGCTCCTCAATGGGCAGCGACCGGCTTCACATTCTTGGGAAGCGGTCGCAGGAACAGGACGAGGGGAGAGACGGCGAGGATGCCGACCGCGAGGATCCAGAACAGGTCCGCATAGGTCATCGTGAGCGCCTGCGTCTGGATCGTGTTACCCAGCGAGCGGAAGGCGACGGCCTGCCCCCCGAGCGCATGGGTCTGTGCGGCCATGTAGTCCTGCACATCGACAGCGTTGGCCGACAGGCTCTCTTCGATCCGCCGGCTGTGGAGCCAGTTACGCTGATCCTGGATCACTGCGATGCCGGCGAGCGCCAACGATCCGCCGAGGTTGCGCGCGGTGTTGTAGAGGCCCGAGGCGTCGCTCGCCTGAGCGGGCGGGACCGAGCGGATCGCCGCCTGATTCATGAACATCATCGCGAAGATTGTGCCGACGCCACGCATCAGCTGTGAAAGCACGAAGGAGTCCCCCGTCGACAGCGAGGTGAGGTCTGTTTCCATATAGGCGCTCACCGCCAGCACCATCATGCCGAAGCCGACCGCGATGCGGATGTCGATATTCTGAACCAGCCACGGCGTTACCGGCATCATCAGCATCATTGGAACGCCGGCTAGGAGCACGATCTCGCCCGATTGCAGGGAGTTGTACCCCGCGATCGCCGAGAGGAACTGCGGGATGACGTAGGAGGTGCCGTAGATCACCATGCCCACCATCGTCACCATCACCACCACTGCGCCGAACTGACGGTCGAGCAGCAGGCTGAGCCGGATCACCGGTTTGCGCGCCACCACCTGCCCAGCGAACAGGAATAGAAAGCCCAACACCGACACCACTGTCAGCCAGAGGATCTCAGGCGAGGAGAACCACTGCTCGCGTTCGCCTTCCTCCAGCACGACGGTCAGGCCGCCGAGCCCCATGGCGAGGCCGAGGATGCCGAGCCAATCGGCGTCGCGCAGCAACTCGAAATGAGACTTCTGATGAGGCAGCGCGACCAGCAGCAGCGTGACGAGCGCTATGCCGACGGGCAGATTGATGAAGAAGGCATAGTGCCAGCTGACATTCTCGGTCAGCCAGCCGCCAAGTACCGGGCCGACGACGGGACCCATGATCGCGGTCGCGCCGAACATGGCGTTGCCGATTGGTTGCTGCGATCGGGGGAGTCTCGTGGCGATAATCGTCATTGCCGTCGGGATCAGCGCACCGCCGGTGAAGCCCTGGCCGACGCGGCCGACGATCATCATGCTGAGCGAGGTCGAGAAGCCGCACATCATCGAGAAACTGATGAACAGCGAGGCCGCGATCAGCAGGAAGGTGCGCAGACCGAACACCTTCTCGAGCCAGCCCGACAGCGGGATGATGACGATCTCGGCGACCAGATAGGCGGTGGAGATCCAGGTGCCTTCGGTGCCGCTGGCGCCGATCTCGCCCTGGATTGTCGGGAGAGATGAGTTGACGATCGAGATGTCGAGCGTCGCCATCAGCGCGCCGAGCGTGCCCGCCGCCACCGCGAGCCAGGCGGCCGTATCGGCGCGCTCGGGGGTGGCGGAAAGGGCGGGCGCACTGCTCATCGGTCGCCCCGGGCCTTTTCCTGATCCCTGATACGACCCATTTCGCCCTTGGCGGCGATGGTATCGACCTTCGCCGTCACCGATAGCCCGGGCACCAGCACCTTGCGCGCATCTGGGCCGGCGTCGATCGCGATGCGGATCGGCACGCGCTGGACGATCTTGGTGAAGTTGCCGGTCGCATTCTGCGGGGGCAGAAGCGAGAATTCCGCGCCCGTACCCGGCGAAACGCTGTCGACGTGGCCCTTGAGCTCGACACCGGGCAACGAGTCAACCTCGATCGTCGCCGGCTGGCCCGGACGCATCAGGCCGATCTGCGTTTCCTTGAAATTGGCGCTGACATAGATTTTCGCCAGCGGCACCACCGACATCATCCGTGTACCCGACTGGACGAACTGGCCGACGCGCACGCTCTTATCGCCGATGCGGCCGTCGACGCTCGCGCGCACCACGGTCGAGCCGAGATTGACGTTGGCGGCGGCGAGCTGCGCGTGAGCGGTTTCGCCCTGTGCCTCGGCCTGGCGGATCTGTGCTTGGAGTGCGCCGATTCGGCGTTCGGCGCTCTCAAGCGCAGCACGCTGGGCGGCGGCGGCGTTGGTCGCCTGCGTTGCCTGGTTGCGTAGCGTGGTGAGCTTTTCGCGCGTCTCGGCGCCGCTTTCGGCGAGCGGGGCGTAGCGCGCCACCTCGCCGACGGCAAACTTCGCGTCCGCCTCGGATGCAGCAAGCTGGGCGCGCGCCTGCGCAATCGCAGCATCCTGTTCGTGGATCATCGCGCGGACATTGTCGGCATTGGCGCGGGCGACGTCGATCTGCGCCTGATATTGCGAGGTCTGCGCCGCATAATCGCGCGGATCGATCCCGACGAGCGGCTGACCCGCCTTCACATCCTGATTGTCGGCGACGTAGACCTGCTCGACATAGCCCGAAATCTTCGGACTCACGGTCACCGCCTCGGCGCGGATATAAGCGTCGTCAGTGCTCCGGATATATTTGCCGCGGGTCTCGTAGTGGATCAGCCAGAGCACGAACAGCACCGCCCCGATGGCAAGCGCCACCACCAAGATGCGCTTCGTCCGCGGGCTCAGGCGGCTGGTGCGCTTTTCCGCGACGAGTTGCTGTTGGGCTGCTTCGGCCATTGAAAACCCCTATGTGACACAGCGTAGGCTGGCCCCTTCAGGTCGGCCTTGCCCAAACGAGTGAATTATGGCAACCCCATTTATTATGGACCCTCATCAAAAACTCTCCGACTGCGAGCGGGCGGCCGAGGCGCTCCGGGATTATTATCTCCGGACGCATCGTCTCGTCGATCGGCTGATGACTGCGCATGGGACGTCGCTGGCGCGGACGAAGCTGCTGATGCTGGTAGAGACGGACGGGCCGGTGCGCTCAACCGACATCGCTTCCGCGCTGGGCCAGGCGCCGCGCACGGTCACCGAAGCGATAGACGGGTTGGAGCGGGACGGCCTCGTCCGCCGTGATCCCGATCCCGATGATCGCCGCGCCAAGCGCATCTCGATCACGCCCGCGGGCGTGGCGGCGGTCGCCGCGTCCCAGCCGATCCGCAACCGCTTCCTGGTCGACGTGTTTGGCGTGCTCGACAGCCGCGAGCGCGATGAGCTCGTCCGCGTGATCGGCAAGCTCAGCGACCGCATCGAGGAACTGGACAAACGAGGCTGAAGGCGTGTCGGACGCGCCTGGCTTCTGGCGCGGATCAGCCGGCGGCGACATCCAGCAAGGAATATTGGCGCGTGTCCTGCCGGCCCTGATCGATCGGCACGCCTTCCAGTCGCAGGAGATATGCCTTGGCGTCGAGGCCTCCGGCAAAGCCGGTCAGCTTGCCGTCGGTGCCGATCACCCGATGGCAGGGCGCGATGATCGAAATCGGGTTGCGGCCGTTCGCCGCGCCGACTGCGCGCACCGCGTCCGGCCGCCCGATCTGCCGCGCAATCTCGCCATAGCTGCGGGTCTCACCGAACGGGATGGTAAGCAACGCCTGCCAGACCTCGCGCTGAAACGCCGTCCCCGCGAAATCTAGCGGGATCGAGAAGCGGACGCGCGTCCCCGCAAAATATTCGCCGAGCTGGCGCGCGGCCTCAGCCAGCACGGGATGCGTGTCGTCCTCGATCAGTGGACCCAATTTGACCCGGTCGGGGTCATCATTCTCCCAAAGGATCGCGACCAGCGCCTCGTCGGAAGCGACGAGCTGGAGGCGCCCGACAGGCGACGCGATCGTCTTGCAGGCCGTGCGGGGCATGATTCCCTCTCTTCCGCGCATACCGCTCTAGCCTCCGGGTCGGCATTCGCAAGTCAGCGGGGGCGACGTATGCGGATCAATCCCTCCTGAGCGACCGAGGCAACCAGTCTCCCCTCGCGGGTATAGATCAGCCCCCGGTTCAGGCCACGGCCACCACCTGACCAAGGACTGTCCTGCGTGTAGAGCAGCCAGTCGTCGAGCTTGATGTCGTCGTGGATCCAGAGCGCGTGGTCGAGGCTCGCTTCCTGCATGTCGTCGCGCGGCCAGCTCAGTCCATGCGGCAGCATGGAGGTGCCGAGCAGCATCATGTCAGAGGCATAGGCCAGCATGCCGCGGTGCAGCGTCTGGTCGTCGGGCAGCGGCGCAACGGTACGAAACCAATAGGCCTGTTGCGGCGACCGCCGCTCTTCGTCGTAACCGGCAGACCCGGCCACCGGACGGAAGCTGATCGGCCGGCGATGCAGCACCAGTGCACGCCGGGCTTCGGGGATCCGGTCGATGTTACGGAGCGCGATCTCGCGCACATCCTCCAGCCCCTCGGGCGGCGGCACGTCGGGCATGTCGAACTGGTGCGCCAGGCCCTCCTCGCGCTGCTGGAAGGAGGCGGCGAGGTTGAGGATTGGCTTGCCATGCTGGATCGCCACCACCCGCCGTGAGGTGAAGGTGCCACCGTCGCGATCGCGGCTGACCTGATAGACGATGGGCAGATGGGGGTCGCCCGGCCGCATGAAATAGGCGTGGAGCGAATGAGGCAGGCGATCCGGCGTTACCGTGCGGCACGCAGCGATCAGCGCCTGCCCGATCACCTGACCGCCGAACACACGCACCCAGGGCTCGCTGGTGCGCCCGCCGCGGAAAAGGTCGACCTCGATCTGCTCGAGGTCGAGCAGGCGCACGAGTCTCTGCACAAGGTCAGCGGGCGTCTCTGCATCGGGACCGGGAAATGCGTTCGCGTCGTTCATGTCTTCTTGTCTCGTGCTGGGTCGTCGCGCCGGTGAGGGCGGGCTCCGGCGTCGCATCCGCCGACGCCTTTGTCGAGAAGCGCGCTCCCGTCTATCGTCGCCGCTCAAGAACAAAACGGAGAGAGTAATGCTCGACCTCGCCCAACGCACCGCCTTCAACGAGGATCACGCGATGTTCCGTGATACGGTGCGCAGGCTGTTTGAGCGCGAGTTGATCCCCAACCTCGATCGCTACGAACAGGAGGGCATCGTTGACCGCAAATTCTGGCGGGCCTGCGGTGAGGCGGGGCTGCTCTGTCCGACAGTGAAGGAGGAATATGGCGGGCTCGGGCTCGACTTCGGCTACAATGCAGTGGTCAATGAGGAGCTGGCTTATGCGGGCTCGTCCGCCGGCATCACGCTCCAGTCCGACATCGTCGCCGATTATATCGAGGCCTACGGCTCGGAGGAGCAGAAGCGCAGATATCTGCCCGGCATGGTGTCAGGCGAGATCATCACCGCCATCGCCATGACCGAGCCGGGTGCCGGCTCTGACCTGCAGGGCGTGCGCACCACCGCAGTCAAGGACGGCAATCACTACGTCCTCAACGGCTCCAAAACCTACATCACCAACGGCCAGAACGCCGACCTCATCGTCGTCGTCGCCAAAACAGATCCAACGCTGGGCGCCAAGGGTATCTCGCTGATCCTCGTCGACGCCGGAACCCACGGCTTCCAGCGCGGGCGCAACCTCGACAAGGTGGGGCAGCATTCGGCCGACACCTCGGAGCTGTTCTTCGAGGATGTTCGCGTACCGATGACCAACTGCCTCGGCGATGAGGGCAAGGGCTTCGCCTATCTGATGAACCAGCTGCCGCAAGAACGCCTGTCGATCGCCATCTCGTCCCAGGGCGCGACCCAGCGCGCGTTCGATGAGGCGGTCGCTTTCGTCAAGGATCGCAAGGCGTTCGGCAAGACGGTGTTCGAGTTCCAGAACACCAAGTTCACGCTTGCCGACATGAAGACGCAGCTCCAGGTCGGCTGGGCGCATCTCGACTGGTGCATCACGCGCCACCTAAAGGGCGAGCTCACTACGGCCGAGGCATCCGCCGCCAAGATGTGGCACACCGACATGCAGGGCCGCGTCATCGACATGGCGCTCCAGCTCCATGGCGGCGCGGGCTATATGAACGAGTATATGGTTGCGCGGCTGTGGCGTGACGCGCGCGTCAGCCGCATCTACGGCGGTACTAACGAGATCATGAAGGAAGTCATCGGTCGCTCGATCTGAGCGGGATGCCAGTGGCTAGATTGACGACAGGCGGATCACGTAGACGGGATGCTCTCCGACCAGCTCGACCTGCTGGCCGCTGGCGCCTTCGACAAACGCCGCGTCCAGCCGGCCTAGTCGAAGCGAGTCGCTTGTGTGGCGCAACAGAGTCTCGCCCATCGCGACGAAGATGACGGTATCGGTGAGGTCGCTTACAATGACCCGACCGGCAGGTCGCAGTACCCTCGTTGTGGCTTCCCACGCGCCTCGACGGACCATGACGTTCAGATCGCGGACTGGCCCGTCCAGCGGCTCACCAAAGGCGGCGATATCGCCTGGAAAGCCGTGCGCGTCGATGGCCGGCGAGAGCAGCACCGGCTCTGTCGCTTCGGCGATGCGGAGCGACAGCCGCCCCTCGATGACGGCGAGGACGCGATCCACTTGTGGGAAGTTGGAAAATGCGCCGGGCGCGGTCACCTCCGCAATGCTCACCCGCCACTGGAAATCGTCCATCGTCGCGCCGCCGGGGAATACGGCGACCTCCGACGTCGTGCCGCCGCCATTCTTCCAGGGCGAGGCGAAGCGGTCGGCGGCGAGAAGGGGGATTAGGCGAGTCACGGAGCGTGGTGGTAGATCGCGGGTCGCGCAGCAGCAACCCAGACGGCAGCCTGGCGGCCGATGTCGCCATTGCTCGTTGTTGAGGGGCGTGGCAGGCAGCCGCCAAAGTCAGAATGGGAGAATAGATGGTTCTCGGAGAGATGCAGGCGGCGATCCGCGATTCCGTGCGTGAGTTCGCGCAGGAGCGGATTCGTCCGAACAGCGCGGCCTATGAGGCGGCGGGGACCTATCCCGCCGAGTTGTTCGAGGAGCTGGGCGGTATGGGCCTGCTCGGCATGACCGCGCCCGCCGAGTTCGGCGGGGCGGAGGCGGACTATGTCTCTTACGCGCTGGCGCTGATGGAGATCGCGGCCGCCGACGGAGCACTTTCCACCATCGTCTCAATCCAAAATTCGATCATGGTGTCGGGTCTACTCAAGGATGGCAGCGCGGGCCAGCAGGCGCGCCTGTTGCCCGACCTGATCGCCGGGCGCACGATCGGAGCCTTCGCACTGACCGAGACGGACGCCGGCTCGGATGCCTCGGCGATCCGCACCCGCGCAACGAGAGTGGATGGCGGCTGGCGGCTCAATGGCAGCAAGCAGTTCATCACCTCGGGCCGTATCGCAGGCGTGACGATGGTGATTGCGGTCACCGATCCGGACGCCGGCAAGAGGGGCATCTCAGCCTTCCTCGTGCCGACCGATACACCTGGCTATGTCGTCGACAAGGTCGAGCACAAGCTTGGGCAGGGCGCGTCCGACACTTGCGCGCTGCGCTTCGAGGATTGCTTCGTCCCAGACGAGCTGCTGCTCGGTGCGGAGGGTCGCGGTTATTCGATCGCGCTCTCCAACCTCGAGGCCGGACGGATCGGCATCGCCGCCCAGTCGATCGGTATGGCTGATGCCGCGCTGGAGATCGCGGTCGCCTATGCGAAGGATCGCAAGTCGATGGGGCAGGCGATCATCGGGCACCAGGCCGTCGGTTTCCGCCTTGCCGACCTCGCCGCGAAGCTGGAGGCGGCGCGGCAACTGGTGCTTCATGCAGCTAGCCTCAAGGACGCCAGGATGCCCTGTCTGAAAGAGGCGTCGATGGCCAAGCTGGTCGCATCCGAAACCGCCGAGGCGGTGGCATCGGGAGCGATCCAGACACTCGGCGGCTATGGATATCTGGAGGAGTTCGGGCTTGCCAAGATCTACCGCGATGTCCGGGTCTGCCAGATCTACGAAGGTACGTCGGACATTCAGCGCATGGTGATCGCTCGGGCGCTCTGAACGAGGAGAGGGAGGATGCAATGAGCGGGGTGGGTGCGGAAAAGACGGCGGAGATCGCCGCGAAGGTGGAGGCGTTCGTCCGCGACGTCGTCATCCCCTATGAGAAGGACAAGCGCCGCACCTCGCACGGGCCCTCTGACGAGCTGATCGACGAGCTCAAGGAGAAGGCCCGCGCCGCCGGCGTGCTGACCCCGCACATCCTCCCCGACGGAAGCCACCTCTCGCAGCGCGAGACGGCGGCGGTGCTCAAGAAGTCGGGGCTTTCGATCCTTGGCCCGCTAGCGGTCAACACCACCGCCCCCGACGAGGGGAATATGTACCTGCTCGGCAAGGTCGGCTCTCCCGAGCTTCAGGCGCGCTTCCTCAAGCCGTTGGTCGAGGGGCGCTGCCGCTCGGCTTTCTTCATGACCGAACCGGCCGACGACGACGGTGCTGGTTCCGACCCGTCGATGATGAAGACGACCTGCCAGCTCGACGGCAACCACTGGGTCATCAACGGCCGCAAGAAGTTCATCACCGGCGCGGAGGGGGCCAAGGTCGGCATCATAATGGCGAAGTCGGAAGACGGCGCCTGCATGTTCCTGGTCGACCTGCCCGATCCCGCGATCCGCACCACCCGCGTGCTCGATACAATCGACGACGGCCTGCCCGGCGGCCATGCCGAGATCGTCATCGACAATCTTCGCGTCCCAGCCGACCAGATGCTCGGCAAGTCGGGCGAAGGCTTCCAATATGCGCAGGTTCGCCTGTCTCCTGCGCGGCTCTCGCACTGTATGCGATGGCACGGCGCCGCCACCCGCGCCCACGAGATTGCCACCGCCTATGCCTGCAAGCGCAAGGCGTTCGGCAAGACGCTGATCGACCATGAGGGTGTGGGCTTCATGCTCGCCGAGAACATGATTGACCTCAAGCAGGCCGAGCTGATGATCGACTGGTGCGCCGACGTGCTCGACAGCGGGTCACTCGGCGTTCCTGAAAGCTCGATGACCAAGGTGGCTGTGTCCGAGGCGCTGAGCCGCATCGCGGACCGCTGCGTGCAGGTGATGGGCGGCACCGGTGTCACCCGCGACACGATGGTCGAGGCCTTTTACCGCGAGATCCGTGCCTTTCGCATCTATGATGGCCCCACCGAAGTCCACAAATGGAGCCTTGCCAAAAAGATCAAGCGGGACTGGACCAACGTGCAGGGATGACGTGACGGTCAGGGCGATTAGAGGCGCGGTCTCGGGATCGTCATGATCGGCGGAGAAAAGGGCGAACTAGTCCTGGAGGAGCCCATGGCCACCGATTGCCTTGCAGATCGCCGCGTTCTGGCTCTCGATGGCGTGCATAATTTCCGCGACTACGGGGGCTATGCGACGCCGGCCGGGCGGCTGAAGATGGGGTATCTGTTCCGCTCCGCTCAGCATGTCGACGCCACCGACTCGGATCTGACGGCGATCGCGGCGCTCGGCCTCGCCACTATCGTCGACCTGCGTGGCGCGGGCGAGCGAGCGGCGGCGCCCTGCCGTCGGCCCCAAGGTTTCGCGGCGCGAGTGTTCTTTGTCGACGAGGACACCACCGGGCTCGCCCCGCATGTCGAGGCAGCGCGAGAGGCACCCGGCGCGGAGGATGCCCGTCGCGCGATGGCGCGCGGTTATGCTGAGATGCCCTTCCGCCCGCGCATGATCCCGATCCTCGCCCGCTATTTCGAGGCGTTGGCGACGATCCCCGGCCCCTCGCTAATCCACTGCATGGCGGGCAAGGACCGCACCGGCCTCGCCGTCGCCCTGTTCCATGCGATGATGGGCGTGCACCGTGACGACATCGTCGCCGACTATCTGCTCACCAATGTCGCGGGACGGACCGAGCAGCGCATCGCCGCGGGTGCCCGCCGCATCCGGGCGAGCTATGGCGAGGCTCTCTCCGAGTCCGCGATCCGCGTGCTGATGATGGTCGAACCACGCTATATCGAGGCCGCTTTCGCGGCGATCGACGAGCGCCACGGATCGCTCGACGACTATCTCCGCAGCGAGCTCGGCGTCACGCCAAGGCGCCGCGACGCGATCGCGGCGCGGGTGCTCGCATAGGCGGCAAAGGGCTTCCAATCTATGGCCCGCCCGCTGCGACGATGCCTGTTCGGTTCGATCGACCAGCGATGGGCAGGGGGATAACGGGCGCCCCCACACCGCGACGGCGACATGCATTGGAAGGCCGAACGG
>OUNM010121000.1_pt1 | contig 53427 bp, 51 predicted proteins | sample 1769961 | NCBI WGS metagenome assembly OUNM01 (sample SAMEA3914820, study PRJEB12502) | metagenome | biome: forest; material: soil | place: USA | collected 2012-03-12 | depth 0.3 m
AGACAATGGTTTTCGACCAGGACAAGGCGATCCGCATTCTGGTGGATTCCATCAAGCTGGCGCGCGCGGGATTGCGCGAGCCGGAAAAACCGATTGGCAGCTACCTCTTCTCCGGCCCCACAGGCGTCGGCAAGACGGAAGTGGCGCGGCAGCTCTCGAAAACCATGGGCATCGAACTCAAGCGGTTCGACATGTCCGAATACATGGAAAAACATTCCGTTTCCCGCCTGATCGGCACGCCGCCCGGCTATGTCGGCTTCGACCAGGGTGGCTTGCTGACCGATGCGATTGACCAGCACCCGCATTGTGTCCTGCTGCTCGACGAGATCGAGAAAGCACATCCAGATATCTACAATATCCTTTTGCAGGTTATGGACTACGGCAAGCTGACAGACAATAACGGCAAGACCGTGGACTTCCGCAATGTCATCCTGATCATGACGACGAACGCCGGCGCGCATGAACTGGCCAAGGCCCCCATGGGCTTTGAGCGCGACATGCGCATGGAAGACGACCAGGAAGCCATCAAGCGTCTGTTCACGCCGGAATTCCGCAACCGTCTCGATGCCATCGTCACCTTCCGTCAGCTCAAGCCGGAAGTCATTTCGAAGGTCGTCGAGAAGTTCATCATGCAGCTCGAAATGCAATTGGCCGACCGCCACATTTCGATCGAGCTGACCGAGGACGCGGCCAAGTGGCTGTCGGAAAACGGCTACGACGAACTGTATGGCGCCCGCCCGCTGGCCCGCGTCATCCAGGAAAACATCAAGAAGCCGCTGGCCGACGAAATCCTCTTCGGCAAGCTGGTCCGCGGCGGTCATATTCTGGTCAAACTCCAGGACGGCAAGATCGCCTTCGACATCACCCCGTCGCAAAAGGGCGGTGTCGACAAGGCGGGCTCCAAGGCTGAGGCCGTGGACTGAGAAGGAAAGGCGAGGGGCCTCGGGCCCCTCGACCCCGAATTTGTCCATGCGAGCCGGAAAGCCAATGTTCAAATAAGACACAAAAAATCCCGGGCTTTAGGGCCCGGGATTTTTTGTGTCTTCTATCTGAGCGTTGTTCTTCCAGTTTTCATGAATAAATTTCGGGATCCAAGGGGTGAGGAGCGCCGTTTTGCCGCCGGCAAAACGGATGAAATCGAGACCAAATGTCTCGATTTCCGCGTCGAACGCCCGGAGCCATGCGGAGGGCGGCCCTTGGCCTTCTCCTACTCAGCCACCGCTTCGCGTGGTGCAGTCATCCGTCCCATCGTCAGGCACATAGGGCCGGCCGGCGAACATGGCCGCGTGCCAGCCGCTGGGCATGACGTGAATCTTCGACTTATACAGGTTGTCGGGCATACACACGGCGCGGTTGGCGACAACCTGCCAGTGGCCTTGATGGTTCATGAACAGGGTTGCCATGTGTCTGCCGGGAATGCCGGGCGCGGGCTCGCGGCTGACGATGATGACGTCTTCATGTCCGTCATGATCGAGGTCGCCGACGATCGCGGTGCAGTCCAGGATATTTTGCGATCCGAAGCACGGCGGCAGCCCGGCATAGGTGGCGTGTGGCTTGACGCCCGATAGCGGAGCCGGAGTCGGCGCAAGACCGATCGCTCCCGTGCGCAGGGCGGTGAAAAAATCAGCTGGCACATAACCCTGATAGGGAAAAAGGACGGGCACGCGCAGCATCCGTACGGTTTCACCCGGCAGATCGCCAAGATGATCATGCGGATCGGTTACCGTATTATCGGTGCTTTCACACAAGGCAGAGCCGAAGAAATTTACATCCCGTCCGTCTATGTTGACCCAGTCGTAGCCCGTGGCCGACACCTGCGGCTGAGCGGTGTCCTGCATGGCCGGGTCCGCGGCGCAGGACTGCAGCGAGGGCCCAAGATTCCACGCACCGGCCTTGCGGACGTAAACCTGCCACACGTAGCGTACGATCGGCTTGGGATAGATTGTCTCGTCGCCGGTGACCTTGCGTTCGGCCACGATCTCAGGCTGGCCGTCGCCGGTCAGGTCGATCATCCGCAGGGTGCAGTTATCCTGTTCGTGGAGACTTCGCGGCGGCATCGGGCAGGTGGCGCGGTATTGCCAGTCGGGCCAGAAGTCGGCGGGTATCGCTGCGGCGCCGGGCAGGGTCCTGGCGTCGCTCGGCATGTGCAACTCGTCGAACCGCGTCTCATGATCGCTGGGCGGGGGCGATACGCCGGCGGCCGATTGCGCGTCACTTTTGGCGACGTACTGCAATTGCACCGCGACGGCCGTGCGCCGGATTTGCGGTGTCGAGCCGTGCCGCTCCAGATCGCGTAACGCCGCCAGCCCATAGGAACCGGACCGCAGTTTCAGGTATCCCCAGTCGGCGGTGTCGACCTTGACCCAGCCATGATCGATGGCCCAGGCCTCGACCGGCACGCATACTGGTGCGTACCGCAAGGGCGGCACGAAAATCCACGCCACCACAACCGCGATGACGAACGCGACGAAACCGCCCAACATGCGTGGAAAGAGATTCATTGTGCCCACCCTCTGAGGCGACCTTAACGAAAATCCGCCGAACCGTCTATCCGCCAGCCATCCCCTCCAGATTGGCGATCATCCGTTTCAGCAACCCGCGCAGGATGTCCTCCTCGTCCGCGCTGAAGCCGGCCAGGGCCTGCCGCCCGCCGTCGGTCAGCGCCTCGCTCAGGGCCGGCAAGGTGTCGCGCGCCTTTTCGGTCAGGGCGTAGAGGCTGGACCGGCCGTCGTCCGGATCGGGGCGGCGCGACACCAGGCCGTCACGCTCCATGCGCGCCAACAACTGTGCCATGCTCGGCTGCTCGATCATCGCGCCTTCCGTCAGCGCCTTTTGCGACAGCGGACCGTGGCGCAGCAGCGCGCCAAGGACCGGCAACTGGGCCGGGCTGAACCCCAAAGGTTTCATGCGCGTTTCACCGACCCGGGTCATCAACCGGGCGGCACGGTTGATCAGGTGAGCCGGGCGGTTGAAAAAGGCGTCGTCGAACATCACACATCCCCTTGCATAGTATCCTATATAAATATACATAGGATGCTATGTAAAGGTGAATAGGTGGCTCGGATGCGCGATTTTCCCCGTATAGCGATCATTGGTGGCGGGCCGGGCGGCCTGACCCTGGCGCGTCTGCTGCACATTAACAGTATTCCCGCTTCCATGTTCGAGGGCGACGCCGGCCCGGAGGCGCGCGGACCGGGCGGTTCGCTCGATCTGCATAGCGGCTCGGGATTGGCGGCGCTCGAAGCCGCCGGCCTGATGGATGCCTTCGACAAAGTCGCCCGGCCCGAAGACCAGAGCGTGCGTCTCTACGACAAGGCCGGCGTCTGCGTTTACGACGACGGTGACCGGCCGCACGCCGGGCGGCCGGAAATCGACCGTGGCCAGTTGCGCGACCTGCTTCTGGCGTCCGTGCCGGCCAGTCAGGTGCGGTGGAATGCGCGAGTGTCGCGCGTCGAGGCCCGGACCGGCGGTTTTCGCGTCCATACCCGCCACGGCGCCGAAGATTTCGACCTGATTGTTGGCGCTGAAGGCACATGGTCGAAGACACGCCGCCTGCTGACCGACGAAGCACCGGCCTATACGGGCGTGACCGCCGTCGACATGCACATTGCCGATATTGATCGCGCCCATCCCGATCTGGCGCGCCTCGTCGGCCGCGGCAAGATCTTCGCCCTGGCCGACAGCAAGGCGCTCATTGCCCAGCGCAATGCCGGCGGCAAGGTCCATATCTATGTCGCGCTCAGGGCGCCGGAGCCTGGGCTTGCGGGTTTCGATCCAACCGACAGCCGGGCAGCCAGGGCGCTGGTCGCTGCACACCTCGATGGTTGGGCGCCGGAACTTCGGGCCTTTATCGACGCGGCCGCTAATGACATGCAGGCGCGGCCGATCCATGCCTTCGATCCGCCTCTACGCTGGCCGCACCGGCCGGGTGTGACGCTTATGGGGGACGCGGCGCACGTCATGTCGCCCTTTGCCGGCGAGGGCGTCAACAATGCCATGCTGGACGCGCTTCTCTTGTCTCAGGCCATCGCCTCAGGCGATTGGCGGGCCGGCATCCGCGCCTATGAAGCGCAGATGTTCGCACGCATCCTGCCGTCCGCGCAGGCCTCGGCTGACAACATGTCCGCCTTTCTCTCTCCCGACGGCCTGGCCAACGCCCAGTTCATTTTCCGCAGCCACGAACCGCCCTAAGCGCCTGCCTATATAGGTAATTGCCGCCGGGTCGCGCGACGCCTTACCCTTCACAACAACAGAGGAGGGTTCCATGATCCGTTATTGGCGTTCGAGCGTGTGCGTGGTGTTGGGCGCTTTGGCGCTGACGGGGTGCAGCAAGCCGGCGGCGACCGGTGGGGCCTCGGCGGGGGCGTCCGAGACACCGGCGGCCAGTGTGTCTGACGGCAAGTCGGACGTGCTGTCAGCGCTGCAAAGCGGCCCGGGCCTGAAGGCTGGCCTGTGGCAGATGACGACGACGGTCAAGGGCATGACGTCCGGCCTGGTGACCAAGATGTGTCTCGACGAGGGCTTGACGCACAAGTTCGCCAGCATGGGCACCAGCAATCCCGGCAAGATGGCCTGTTCACCGACCGCGGCGACACGCGCCGGTTCGGTGATCGATGTTACGACCGTGTGCAAGTCGGACGGGCTGAACATCACCAACAAGATGCACATGGAAATGGCCGGCGACGACGCCTACCACCAGACGGTGACGCAGAGCTACGATCCGCCGATGGCCGAGGCCACCGTATCGACCATCGAAGGCAAGTTCCTGGGCGGCTGCGGCGATCTGAAACCCGGCGACATGACCATGCCCGGCGGCGTCAAGATCAACATGTACGATGTCGAAGCCAAGGCGAAGGGATAGGCTAAGGGCCAGGCAACAGGCGGTGAAGGCTCGAATTTCACCGCCCAGACCTTTGAATCGTATCTGAAAGGCTTACATAAGCGACACTGATCTCAAAGGTGCCGCATGCCCATTCCGTTTTCGATTCTCGACCTGTCGCAGGTGTCCGAAGGCTTCACCATTTCCGACGCCCTGGCCAATTCGGCGCGTTTGGCGCAGGAAGCCGAAGCGGCAGGCTTTACGCGCTACTGGCTGGCCGAACACCATGGCATGCCGGGGATCGCCTCGGCAGCGACCTCGATCGTCATCGCCCATGTCGGTCAGGCGACCAAGACCATCCGTATCGGTTCCGGCGGCATCATGCTGCCCAACCATTCGCCGCTGGCTATCGCCGAGCAGTTCGGCACGCTGGAGGCCCTATTTCCCGGCCGTGTCGATCTGGGTTTGGGCCGTGCGCCCGGCACGGATATGGCGACCGCGCGCGCCTTGCGCCGCCATCAGGAGCAGGGCGTCGACAGCTTCCCGCAAGACATTCTTGAGCTCAAGGCGATGATGGGCGCGCCGGTCGACAATCAGCGCATCCTGGCCGTGCCCGGGGCCAACAGCCACGTACCGATCTGGCTGCTGGGCTCGAGCCTCTATAGCGCCCAACTGGCGGCGGCGCTTGGCCTGCCTTACGCTTTCGCCTCGCACTTTGCGCCAGAGCTGCTGTTCGAAGCGCTGCACATCTACCGCACCCAGTTCAAACCATCGCAGGCGCTGTCGAAGCCGCACACCATGGTCGGCGTCATGGGCGTCGCTGCCGACAGCGATGCCGAGGCCGAATTCCTCTACACCTCGATGCAGCAGTCCTTCGCCAATCTGAGGCGCAATGTCCGCGTGCCGTTTCCGAAGCCAAGCTACGACGCCATCGCCGATCTGCGTCCGGACGAACACGCCATGATCGACCACATGTTGCGCTTTGCCATGGTCGGCTCGCCGCAGACCATCGAAAAGCGGCTGTCGTCCTTCCTCGACCAGACCCAGGCCGACGAACTGATCGTCTCGATGCCGATCCACGACATCGACGCGCGCTTGAAATCGCTGAAACTGTTTGCCGACCTGCCGTTCATGGCCAAAGCAGGAACGGCTGCGACCGAACCGGCTTAAGCGGAACATTTTTGATTTGGTTTCAATCCGGGCTTTTCTTGGCGCCCGAGTCCGGCTTTAAGCCGCGCCGGCGGGGCGTGCTGTCCGCCTGATTTATAGGCTGTGGCCCTTCTCCGGGTGCCCACGATGCAGATGAGTCCGGGGGAGGGCAGGCACCCTCCCTCAACCTCACTTTCGGGCGAGGTTAGGTCCCAAACCGGCGCGCCACGGTCCCATCGACATAGGCGTCGATCTGAGGCGCCGGGCGGCCGATCAGATAGCCTTGCGCTTGGTGGCAATTGAGGTCACGCAGGGCCTTCAGCTGATCTTCGGTCTCGACGCCCTCGGCTGTGATGCGCACGCCCAGCGATTGCGCCAGATCGGTGATGGCACGGATGATCGACACCGCGTTGCGGTCGTGCGGCAGGTCGCGGACGAAGGATTGGTCGATCTTGATCTTGTCGAACGGGAAGGCGCGCAAATAGCTCAGCGACGAATAGCCCGTGCCGAAATCGTCCATGGCGATATGTACGCCCAAGGCCCTGATATCGTTGAGGATGTTGATATTGTGCTTCTCGTTGCCGAGGATAACGGTCTCGGTGATTTCGAGCTCCAGCCGTGACGCCGCCAGCCCAGATCCTTTCAGCGCCGCCTTGACCAGTTGAGTCAGCGAGCGGTGGCGGAACTGCAGCGGCGAGATATTGACCGCAACGCGCCACGGCTGCGGCCAGCGCGCGGCGGTGGCGCACGCCGTCTTCAGCACCCATTCGCCCATCGGTCCGATCAGGCCGCAATCCTCGGCGACCGGAATGAACTCCGCCGGCGACACCAGGCCGCGCTTGGGATGGCGCCAGCGCAGCAGCGCCTCGAACGCCACGATGTCGGAGGTGTCGAGGTCGAGCAGCGGCTGGAAGAACAGCTCGAACTCGTTCTGTTCCAGGGCGATCTTGAGGTCCTGCTCCATCTCCAGGCGATGCAACAGCTTTTCGTCCATTTCCGGCTGATAGAAGCACCAGCCGTTGCGGCCTTCCGACTTGACGCGATAGAGCGCCAGATCGGCGCGCGACAGGAGGTTGTGCATGTCCTGGGCATCGCTCGGCGTGATGGCGATACCGACGCTGATCCCGGCCTCGATGCGCGCGCCCAGCAGGGTGAAGGGCGCCTTCATCGCCTCGACGATGCGCGCCGCCAGAAGCTGAGCGTCCTCGGCGCGGTCGATATCCTGGATGATGGCGAATTCGTCGCCGCCCATGCGCGCCACGACGTCGCCCTTGCGCACGCACTTCTTCAGGCGCGCGGCGACCTCGATCAGCAGCTGATCGCCGGCGAGGTGACCATAGCTGTCATTGACCGCCTTGAAGCGGTCGAGGTCGAGGCAGAGCAGGGCGGTGTGACCGTTGTGGCGGCGTGCCCGGGCCAGCATGCGCTCCATCTCCTGGGCGAACAGGGCGCGGTTGGCGAGACCGGTCAGCGGATCGAAGTGGGCCAGGCGCGCGATCTGCGCCTCGGCTTGTTTCTGCTCGGTCAGGTCGTGGCCGAGCGTCAGGATGCTGTCGGGCTCGCCGTGGGCATTGCGCAGGACCGTCTTTTTGAGTTGGACGACGCGCTCGTGGCCGGCTGCGTCGATGAAGTGCTCTTCCTCCAGCACCACGGCGGCGTCGCTTTGCAGCGCCTTGCGATCGAGCGTATCGAACAGGGCGGCGCGGTCCGGGGAGAACAGGTCGTGGCTGGTGCGGCCGACGATGTCGGCGGCGGCGCGGCCGAGCCACTGCTCGCCGGCCTGGTTGACCAGCACGATGCGCTGGTCCTGGGCCTGTTTGACCAACACCATGGCCGGGATGTTGTGTATGACCATGTTGAGGAAGGCCTGGTTGCGCTGGGCCTCGGCGCCGAGCGCGATCAGGTCGGCGGTCATGTCCTGTTGCGTTTTGAAAGCGACCTGCAGGTCGTTGCTGATCGCCTTGAGGACGGCCAGCGACGTACAGACCCCGCAATAGCGGCCATTCTCGGTGACGATGAAGCCGCGCATCAGCTCCGACGGCCGCTCGGTCAGCATTTTCTCGGTGAAGTCGCGCAACGGTGTTGAGCCCTCGACCATCAGTGGCGCATCGTCCATCAGCCGGCTGACCGCCTTCTTGCCGAACAGGGCGCGGCCATAGACGGCGGCCATCTTCATGTTGAAGGTGTGGCGTTCGACCAGGCCCAGCACTTCGCCGGCCTCATTGGCCACCGCCAGGACCATCAGGTCGGGCGTGTCGCGGAAACGGTCATAGACCGTCGAATTGAGGCAGCCCGGCGCGATCGGCGCGATCGGGTCGAGTATGTCGCAAATACGCGGGGCCTGCTGCATCCTGTAAGGTCTCACCATCTGAACCGTCACGGGTACTCGCACTTTCTGAACGCTTGTGCGGTGCAACCTAGGGGGCAGGAGTAAAACCGAGCTTAATTTTGGAAGATAATGCCGTTATCTTTCAATGTATTGTCAGTATTCGGATGAATATTCGGGCAGTATTTCGGCGTGTATTAGTGCCTGTTGCGTCGAAATCCGGCCCCTATACCCGGCCCATGGTCGTCGAGGTGTTATAGACCTGGGCAATGGGGGCATTTTCCGGGTCGAGCGCGATCATCCGCCAGCGCCCGCCGCTGTTTTCGAAGCGCACCGGGGCGGCATTGGGGCTGGAATACATTTCGCCCAGGAACTTGCGCGAAATAGCCCGGAACGGAATGCCGTGGCAGACGAACAGGCAGATCCCGTCGGGGCGGCAATCATTGACGCTGGCATAGACGCGGTCAATGACGTCGGCCAGCGGCTCGGCATTGTCGGGATAGTGTTTGCCGTCGATATCGGCGACCGGGTTCATGTGGGTGCGCATCTCCAGACGCTCCTGGCGGACCTGATCGATCGTCAGCCCTTCGAACAGGCCGAAATTGCGCTCGGTCAGCCGGCCGTCGATGCTGGGTTCCAACCCCAGCCGGTCACCGACGATCTGCGCCGTCTCCAGTGCCCGCGACAGGGGCGAAGCGACGATGCGGGTAATACCCAGGCCGTCCAGCAGCTCGGCCGCCAGGCGCGCCTGGGCGCGGCCCGTATCGTTGAGCGGGATGTCGGTCGAGCCCTGAAGGCGCGCCTGGACGTTCCAGTCGGTCTGGCCGTGGCGAAGAACGAAAAACATGGGCAACCTCATGGTATGAGGTTTGGCGCTTAGCGCGCCGGCGATAAAAGATCAAAGCCCAAAAGTCAGAGCCCGAAAATCACAACTTCGCTTTGATCAGCGCCGCGGTCGCTTGCAAATCGCTCATCGCGGCCATGGTCCCCTTGGCATGGGCGTGCAGGGTCTCGTCGTGCCAACGCGGAATGATGTGAAAATGCAGGTGAAACACGGTCTGGCCGCCGGCTTCGCCATTGTATTGCATGATCTGGACGCCGTCGGGCGACAGGGCGGCGCGCACGGCCGAGGCGATGCGCTGGACTTGAACGATCAGGTTTTGCAGGTCGTTAGGCGCGATGTCGAACAGGTTGCAGGCATCGACCTTGGGCACCACGAGCGTGTGGCCCTTCGATTGCGGAAAGGCGTCCATAAAACTGAGCACACGGTCGTCTTCGTAGACCTTGGCGGCGGGAATTTCGCTGGCCAGAATCTTGGCGAAGATGTTCTTCGGATCGTAGGTGACGTCGAGCGACATGGAATTTCCCCTGTTTGACCGCGCTTTCCCCCTTAAAGGACTATCGGGACCGCGCCAAGAGGGGTAAAGGCAGCGGCAAAGCTGCGTATTTGAAACCAAATCGAATGCTCAATATCCTTCTTGTCCTGCTGGGCGGTGCCATAGGATCCCTGGCGCGCTACGGCCTCGGCACCTGGACTCAGACTTTGTGGCCGACCACCGAATGGCCGGTCGGCACCTTCGTCGCCAACCTGTTGGGCGGCCTGTTGATGGGCCTGCTGATGGGAGCCTTGTTGGGGCCTTTGAAGGGGATTGTTGACGTAGAACGCTATCGCCTTCTGCTGGGCGTCGGGGTTCTGGGCGGCTTTACGACCTTTTCGTCGTTCTCGCTGGAAATGGTTTTCATGCTGGAGCGGCGTCACTATCTCATGGCGCTCGGCTATGCGTTGCTATCGGTGGTCTTGGCCGTCGGTGGCGTGGCGCTCGGCCTCGTCGTGATGCGAAAGTTTGCCGGATGAGCAAGGAAGTCAAAACACTGTACGTCACCGACGGCGAGGACGGGGTCCGCGTCGATCGCTTTTTCAAGCGGCGCTGGCCGCATCTCAACCATATCCAGCTAAACAAGCTGCTGCGTTCGGGCCAGGTCCGCGTCGACGGCGGCCGCGTCAAGGCCGATACCCGGCTGGCGGCCGGATCGCAGGTGCGCGTGCCGCCGCTGCCCGAGGCGCCGAGCGAGGATCAGCAAAAGCGCGAGCGCGCCACGCTGACCCCGCAAGAAATCAAGTTCGCCAAGTCGATGGTGCTGTACGAGGACGAAGAGGTCATCGCGCTCAACAAGCCGTCGGGTCTGGCGGTGCAGGGCGGGACCAAGACCAAGAACCACGTCGACCGGTTGTTGTCGGCCTGGGGCGAGGGGCTGGAACGGCCGCGCCTGGTCCACCGTCTCGACCGCGATACCTCCGGCGTGCTGCTGCTCGGCCGCACACCGGCCGCCGCGGCGCGTCTGGCTGGGGCCTTCGCCAAGCGCCGGGCCCACAAGACCTATTGGGCCCTGGTCGCCGGCAATCCCAAGCCGGAAGAGGGCTATATCGACACGCCGCTGATCAAGAAGGGCTTTCACGACCGCGAACTGGTGATGCCGGCCGATCCCAAGGAGCCGGGCGCCGAGGCGGCCGAGACCGAATACGTCACCATCGGCCGCGCCGGCCCGCGCGTGGCGTGGATGGCGTTGCGTCCGCACACCGGCCGTACCCACCAGCTGCGCGCCCACATGCAGGCCATCGGCCACAGCATCCTGGGCGATCCCAAGTACGGCGACGAGGCCAGCCGTGCGCTGTCGGAGGGGCTCGGCCTGCAACTGCATCACCGCCGTATCGAGTTGCCGCACCCGACCCAGGGCACGCTGATCGTCGAGGCGCCGCTAGATCCGGTGATCAAGGCCGGTTTCGATCGCTTCGGCTTCGAGACCCACGACGCCGAGGCCGAGCCGTTCAGCCAGAAGAAGACGCGCCGTCGATGAGCCTGCAAAAGCTTGCCGTGTTCGACGTCGACGGCACCCTGATCGACAGCCGCTCGTCCATCTTTCGCGCCGCCGTCGAAGCCGCCGCTGAAATCGGCGTGTCGGCGCCGACCTATGAGGACGTGCGCGCCATTGTCGGCCTGTCGCTGTTCGAAGCCTTGGCAAAGATGCGGCCGGACCTCGATGAGCCCACCGTGCGCGCCTATACCGAAGCCTACAAGAACGCCTTCGTGCGTTTTCACGCCGAACCGGATTTCTTCGACGCGCTCTATCCCGGCGCGGCCGATCTGTTGGCGGCGCTGAAGGCGGAGGGCTGGACGCTCGGCATGGCGACCGGGCAGTCGCGCCGTGGCGTCAACCGCAACCTCGACGTCCATGCCTGGCGCGATCTCTTCGACTGCACCTTCTGCGCCGATGATGGCCCGTCCAAGCCGCACCCGCACATGCTGGAACGCAACATGGTGGCTGTGGGCATCGCGCCGGCCTGCACGGTGATGATCGGCGATACCGCCCACGATATCACCATGGCCGGCGAAGCGGGTGTCCACGCCATCGCCGTCACCTGGGGTTTCCACACCCGCGACGAACTGATCGCCGCCGGCGCCGATGACATTGTCGACGATTTTCCGGCCTTGGCGCGCGCCTTGCACGCCTTTGCCGCCTTCGAGCGTGCCTAGACCTATGAGCGATCCCATTTCTCACGATCCCGATGCCGTGCCGGCCAAGCGCGCCGATCAACTGGGCTTTCGCCCCAAGCGCTTCTGGAAAGCCTCATCCGTCGAGACCCAGGGCGACGGTTTTGCCATCAAGCTCGATGGCCGGTCGGTCAAGACGCCGGGCGGCGCGGTGCTGGTCGTGCCGTCGCGCGCTTTGGCCGGGCATATTCAGGCCGAATGGGACGCGGTCACAAGTCACGTCCATTTCGAGGACATGCCGCTGACGCGATTAGGCTTTGCGGCCATCGACCGTATGGGCGCGACCCTGGACGAGACGGTTGCCGAGGCCTTGCGTTACGCCGAAACCGACCTTCTGGCCTATCCGTCGGACTATCCCGAAGCCCTGATTGCGCGCGAGGCCCAGGCGTGGAAGCCGCTGCTCGACTGGGCGGCGGGCGAGGAACTGGTGTTTCATCAAAACACCTCCTTGATCCACAAACCGCAACCGGCGGATACCCTGGAGCGGCTGGACACGCTGATCCGCGGCCTGTCGATCTATGAGCGTGCCGGCCTGATGTCGGCCGTGCCGTTGTTTGGCTCGATCGTGCTGGCCGTCGCCCTGTGGAAGGGCCGGATCGGCGGTGAAGATGCCTTTGCCGCCTCACGCGTCGGCGAGGATTTTCAGGCCGAAACCTGGGGGCGTGACGCGGAGGCTTCACAACGGGCCGAAAGCATGAAAAAACAGTCGTTTAGTTTGCAACTTTGGTTCGACAGTCTGCGCGCCCAGGATTGAGTCATGAATACGCTTACCGAGAAGTCCCTGGCACTCCAGGCCGTCGACGCCCTGAATGTCCGCAATCGCTACCACGCCGTCGCCCTGCTGCGGCAGGACATCGAAACGAAGCCGGTCGGCGGTCAGCGCTGGCTCGATATTGCCCGCCTGGCGGCGACCATCGGTGAAAAGGGCCTCGAACTCGAAGCGCTCTACAAGTTCGCTCAAACCCAGCCCCAGACCTTGGACCACGTCCTGGCCTATGCCGATGGTCTGTCGGGCTATGGCCGTGCCGGCGACGCCCTGACTGTGCTTGACCGCTTATCCGAAGTCGATCAGGCGCGTCCGTCCGTTTTGCATTTTCGCGGCATGGCGGCCCGGGACGCTGGCCATTTTGCCGAGGCCGAAGCCTATTTCCGCCGCGCCCTGGCCGCGGCACCGACCCTGGCGCAAAGCTGGCAAGGGCTTGCGGGCATCAAGACCTTCACGCCCGGCGATCCCGACATCGCGGCGATGGGGGCTCAGCGGGACGTTTTCGCCAAGGCGCCGGCGCCGGTCCGGTCGCGGTATCTATACGCTCTGGGCAAGGCCTATGACGACACGGGAGACGTAGCGCGAGCGATCGCGGCCTATGGCGAGGGCGCCGGGATTATGCGCGCGGCCAATCCTCATGACGGCCAGGCGTGGCAGGCTTTTGTCGGCAAGACCATCGCTGAGTATAACCGGCCGAATATGGCGCATCTCCTGCCGTCGGGCGTGAGCGGCGACCGCATGGTCTTCGTCACCGGCCTGCCGCGATCGGGCACTACCTTAGTCGAGCAGATGCTGAGCCGTCATTCCCTGGTCGCCGGCGGTGGCGAACTGGCGATCGCTGACGGCGTGCTAAGTTCAGTATGCGATCTCGGGCTTGAGAGCGCGATGGACTATCAGCAAGCAAACACCGCGGCCGATGACCCCTGGGGCATGCTGGCGCGAGACTATCTGCGCATCGTCACTGAACGCTTCGGGCCCACGGGCGTGATCATAGACAGCACGCTCAATCAGTCGCATCTGATGGGGCTGCTCTTGCACATGCTGCCCAAGGCCAGGGTCGTATGGGTGCGTCGCGAGCCGGAAGACAATGCCTTGTCGATCTACCGCACGCACTTCCGCAAGAGCTTGCCGTGGTCGTGGTCGCTTGAGACCATAGCGGGTCATATGCGCGGTGAGGACAGGCTCTATCAACGATGGACGCGCCTGTTCGGCGATCGCGTCCTGAGCGTGCCCTATGAAGGGCTTGTGTCTGACCCGGGTACCTGGACGCGGACGATCCTCGAGCATGTCGGCCTGAACGAAGAGCCACAGATTTTCGCTCCGCTTACGGGAGCGGCCGCAAGTGCCGGTCACGACCGGATCGGCGCCGCGCAGGCCTATGGCGGCTTTATGGATGCATTCCGCGTGATCTACGACGCGCCTGAGGCGAATATTCCGTAAAACTGGAATCCTGGGAGGCGAATTTTTGCTTCCGGAAAAGTAGAAATTATGCCTGTTGGGCGAGGTGGGCCTGGGCCAACGCGCGCCGCTTGCCGAGTTGGCCAGTCAGCCACAGAAAATACATGTGGTAATCGCCCATGAACGACCACAGCGGATAGGTGAAGGTCGCGGGCCTGTTGTGCTCGACAAAGAAGTGGCCGATCCAGGCGCAGCCATAGCCGGCGATGAGCCCGGCCAGAATCCACAGCGGATTGTGCGTCCAGATGACGGCGACCAGCGCCGCGATGCCGCAGGTCGAGCCGACATAGTGAAGGGCGCGCGTGCCCGGATGGCTGTGTTCTGACAGGTAAAAATCGAAAAAGGCCGAATAGGTGGTGTAGCGCATGACCGGCTCCCTTTAAGGCGGGTTTAGCACATCACGACGGTTTCTTGAACGGCGAGGCTTCGTCTTCGAGCATGTGCATGTGTTCGACGACCGCGTCGCGTTCGGCGTCGAGGAAGCGCTCGACTGGCGCCCGCAGCCGCTTGTCGCGGATATAGTGCGCCGAATAGACGGGATTGGGCAGGTAACCGCGGCTGAGCTTGTGCTCGCCCTGGGTGCCAGCCTCGACGCGGTGCAGGCCGCGGGCGATGGCGAAATCGATGGCCTGGTAATAGCAGACCTCGAAATGCAGGAACGGCACATCGACTAAGGCCCCCCACTGCCGGCCATACAGCGTCGAGCCGCCGATGAAGTTGATGGCGCCGGCCACGGCCTGATCGCCGTCATAGGCGAAGATCAGCACCAGGCTGTCACGCATCGTCTGACGCACCTGAGAAAAGAATTCGCGCGTCAGATAGGGGCTGCCCCATTTTCGGTCATAGGTATTCTCGATGAAGGCGTACATCTCATCGAGGTGGCGTTCGGTGATGTCGTCGCCGGACAGGGCGCGCATTTGAAGTTGCGCCTGGACGTCGCGGCGTTCGCGGCGGATGACCTTGCGCCGGTTGGACGACAGCTCCGCAAGGAAGCCGTCGAAGCAGTCATAGCCGTGATTGTCCCACCAGAACTGCTGATCCTGGCGCAGCAGCAGGCCCATCTCGCCCATGGCCCGCCATTCGGCCTCGAGCGGGAAGGTGACGTGCAGCGACGATAGCCGGTTCTGGTCGCACACCTTGATCGCCGCCTCGACAAGGGCCTGACGCACCTCAGGGTCGGGGCTCAGCAGACGCGCGCCGGTGACCGGCGTGAAGGGGATGGCGCCCTGGAGTTTGGGGTAATACTGACCGCCGGCCTGTTCGTAAGCGCGGGCCCACGACTGATCGAAAACGTATTCGCCCATCGAGTGGTGCTTGACGTAGAGCGGCATGACGCCCTTGACCTTGCCCGCGCCGTCACGCAGCGCGATGTGCACCGGCTGCCAGCCGGTGTGGCCGTCGACGCAGCCGGTCGCCTCCAGCGCGTCGAGATAGGCGAAACTGTTGAACGGGTTGGCGTCGGGGCGCAGGGCGTCCCAGACGTCGGCGCCGATCTCGGCGACACGCGAATGCAGGCTGAGCGTCAGGGTATCGGTCATGCGGGGAGGAAACGCGGAAGGGACCTGTTATTTAGGCACGAATTCATTCTGCCGAAAGGGACCGCGGGCGTTTACTGTGCCGGTGCGATCTCTTCATTGGCCTTGTGGGGCCCGAGGATGCGGTGGAACAGGCGCCAGAAGATGTAAAGCCCGATCGCGGCAATGCCGACGATGACGAAGTGCAGCCACCAGAAATTGGTCGGCCCCATCGTCGTCATGAAGGGCCCGATGACGCTGCCGGCAACCAGGTCGGCAAAGAAGAACGACGCCATATAGATGCCGATCATGGTGCCATTGACCTGGCGCGGGGCGACGCGGGCATAGAGCGCCAGGCCGACAGGCACCAGGTTGGCAAAGCCGATGTCGTTGAAGATCTCGAACAGGATGCCCCACCACAACGACGCCTTATGGCCATTGTGTACGGTCATCGAGGCGGCGACCAGGGCGACCGGGGCGAGGGCAGCGAAAAAGCCCGAAAACGCCATCTTGGTCAGTTCGTCCGGCTCCTTCCACTTCAACGCCCACAGCTTCCAGAAGATGATCGAGCCCGACAGGAAGATCATCGACATGGTGGCGTCCAGCGACACCAGCCAGGTCGAGGGCACGTCAAAGCCCATGAAGTTGAGGTTATAGGCGTCGTTGCCCCAGGTAATGTAGTTGATGAAGATCTGCTCGTTCATCACCAGCGAGGCGCCCAGCAAGGGCAGAAGCAGCAACAGCAGGGTGATCTTTTGCCAGTCGAGCGGGGTTAGCGGCGGCTGGGCGACGCGTTCGGCCTTCTTGCGCGGCGGCTCCTTGGGCAGCCAGCGGCGGCCGCTGAAATAGACGAACAGCCCAAAGGCCATGCTGATGCCGGCGGTACCGAAGCCCCAGCTCCACGCGACCTTTTGGCCCAGCGTGCCGCACACGATCGGAGCGACGATGACGGCGATGTTGAACACCAGATAAAAGATTTGGAACGCCGAACCGGCGCGGACGTCGTCGGGACCGTAGAGTTCGCCGACCTGGGAGGAAATATTGCCCTTGAAGCAGCCGACGCCCAACAGGATCAGCACCAGGGCGATGAGGAAGGTCTGCTCAAACGCCATCAGGCAGTGGCCGAAGACCATGATCACTGCGCCGATGGTCACGGTATTGCGCCGGCCGAGCCACTGGTCGGCGATAAACCCGCCCAGCATCGGGGTCAGGAAGGTAAAGCCGTAGAGGCTGGGAACGATCGAGGCCAGCGCCGCCACCTGAAGAGGGTGGCCATAGACGTGTTCCAGCATCCCTTTGAAAGAGGCAAAACCCAGGACGTGTTCGACATGGCCGGGCTTGAGCAGCCACAGCGACAGATAGAGCGGCAGCAATGCCTTCATGCCGTAATAGGAAAAGCGCTCGAACGCTTCGGAAAGGACCAGGAAGATCAGGCCGAACGGATGACCGAGGAAGGACTTCTCGCCTTTCGGCGGATGGGCATCATCGACGGTCATACAGGCGCTCCGGGTTCGACTTGGCGCGCCTTCGGAACGGTTCGACCGTCCGCGCGGCAGCGGTGGTTGAAACTGCAACCGTGTCAGGAACTTGTCAATCGTGCGCCGCAGTATCAGCGCCAGAGTTAGCGCCCAGACTCAACGCCGGTCGCGGACTTCGATCAGGGCGTCGATCTCGACGGCGAAGCCGAGCGGGATCTTGTACATGCCGACGGCCGAGCGGGCGTGGCGGCCGGCGTCACCCAGCACCTCGACCATCAGATCGGAGCAGCCATTGACCACCTGCGGAATGTCATAGAAGTCAGGCCCCGCCTGAACGAAGGCATTGAGCTTGATCACGCGGATGACGTTGTCGAGCTCGCCGCACGCCGCCTTCATCTGGGCCAGCAGGTTGATGCCGCACAATCTTGCCGCGGCGACGCCTTGCTCGGGCGTCAGGCCGGCGCCGAGCGTTCCTTTGATGCCGCCGCTGGCGTCATTCGACAGCTGGCCGGAAATATGGACAAGGTTGGCGGTACGCACGAACGGCACGTAGTTGGCGACCGGCGCGTTCGGCACCGGCAGGACGATCCCGAGTTCGGCTAATTTGTCTTCGGCCCTGGACATGGTGGCTCCCCCGTATGGCTATACCGAAGATATAGCTGATTCAGGTGCGACGATCATGCCCGATTCTCAAAACGGGCTTGCGGGCGGCCGATCATCGATTCGTTACCGGGCCTGTTGCATCTCTTTCGATCCGCGTCTTGGTTGTGCACAAATGGCCAAAAGCGGCCAAAGCCCGATGACTCAAGAGAATCCTGTTCTCCGTAACCCCTGTAAATTCCTCGATTTTTACCTTCTGTTACCTTTCCTTTCACCTCACCTTAAGAGAGTCCCTGCTACACCCCTGACCATCGAGACGGCCACGACAAGGCCGCCAAATCGACAACAAGCCGGTGGATATAGAGCGGCACATCGACCCCAACGGTCGATTCAGACGCTCAAAAGGGTTCGGTATGAGCAGCAAGCGCGTCCTCATCGTCGAGGACAACGAATTGAATATGAAACTCTTCCATGACCTGCTCGATGCGCAGGGCTACGAGACGTTTCAGACCGGCGAGGGGCTGTCGGCCCTGTCGCTGGCGCGCGAGCACCATCCCGACCTCATCCTCATGGATATCCAGCTGCCCGAAATCTCCGGCCTCGAAGTCACCAAGTGGCTGAAGGAAGACGATGAGCTGTCGCACATCCCTGTGGTGGCGGTGACGGCGTTCGCCATGAAGGGCGACGAGGAACGTATCCGCGAGGGCGGGTGCGAGGCCTATATCTCCAAGCCGATCTCGGTCACCCATTTCCTCAATACGGTACGCAAGTATCTCGGCTGAATTTACGCCGTTTTGACGGACACCGCGTACACTTTCCCAGAACCTGAGGTCTGACAGGAGCCCCGTGTGCCCGCCCGCGTCCTGATTGTCGACGATATTCCCGCCAATGTGCGCCTGCTCCAGGCCAAACTGGAAGCGGAATATTACGACGTGCTGACGGCGCACGACGGCCATGAGGCGTTGCGGATTGCAGTCGAGGCCCAGCCCGACATCATCCTGCTCGACGTCATGATGCCCGGGGTCGACGGGTTTGCCGTCACCCGTGCGCTCAAGGACAATGTCGATACCTGCCACATTCCGGTGATCCTGCTGACCGCGCTCGACGGCCGCGAGGATCGCTTGTCGGGCCTCGAAGCCGGGGCCGACGATTTCCTCACCAAGCCGGTCGATGACGTGCTGCTGATGGCGCGCGTCCAGGCCCTGGCCCGGCTGAAGCAACTGATCGACGAACTGCGCATGCGCGAAGCCTCGTCGCGGCGCCTGGGCGCGTCGAGTGATTCGGCCATACTGGCGCGGCAGATTTCGGCGACCGGCAATGTGTTGATCGTGGACGACAATGAACGCCAGGCGCAGCGGCTGATGAGCCAGCTGGGCCAGGATCATCGCTGTGCTTACGAGACCGATCCCGGCCGGGCGCTGAAAATCGCCGGTGGCCGCGTCGACCTGATCGTTCTTAACCTGACGCTCAAGGCCTTCGATCCGTTGCGCTGGCTGGCCCAACTGCGGTCCAGCGAGGCGACGCGCTCGCGTCCGGTGCTGGCCATCGCCGATCCCGACGACCGCCGCATCCTGCTCAAGGGTTTCGAGCTCGGTGTCAACGACATCACGCCCAAACCGATCGACATGCAGGAGCTGAAGGTGCGGGCGCGCACGCAGATTCGCCGCAAGCGCTATGCCGATTTCCTGAGGAATTCGCTCGACCGCAGCCTGGAGCTGGCGGTGACCGACCCGCTGACCGGGCTGAACAACCGCCGCTTCCTCGATCATCAGCTCAATCTGGCCATGGCGCGGCATATTCGTAGCGGCGCCGACACGCCGGGGCCGGCCTTGCTGATGCTCGACATTGACCACTTCAAGCGCGTCAATGACAGCTGGGGCCACGATGCCGGCGACGAGGTCATCCGCGAATTCGCCCGCCGCCTCAGCCTCAATGTGCGCGCCATCGACATGGCCTGCCGCTATGGCGGCGAGGAATTCGTCGTGCTGATGCCCGAGGCTGCTCAGGCCGACGCCGTCCACATCGCCGAACGCGTGCGCAGCCAGGTCGCCGACGCGCCCTTCGTGCTGGCGGACGGCCGCCGCCTCGACGTCACTGTCTCGGTCGGCGTCGCCACCGCGCGCGGCGTGGGTGATTCGCCCGAAGCGCTGATGAAACGCGCCGACCAGGGCGTCTACGAGGCCAAGATGTCGGGGCGCAACCGCGTCGTCACCCGCGCGGCGTAATTTCCCAGACCTTCAGACACCAAAAAGCCCGCGGCGATCGCGGGCTTTTTGGTGTTCAAAAATGGAAAAGCCGCGCCGAGTTGGGGGGCAACTCAAAGGCGCGGCCACATGCATCCGGGCGAGGGGGGGATGCCCGGAGACAATCCGTAATTACTTAATCTTGCCTTCGCGGAATTCGACGTGCTTGCGTACGACCGGATCGTACTTCTTCAGCACCATCTTTTCGGTCTTGGTGCGGGCGTTCTTCTTGGTGACGTAGAAGAAGCCAGTGTCCGCCGTCGAGTTGAGGCGGATTTTGATAGAGGCGGGCTTGGCCATGGCCTTAGTCCTTGTGAAGCGGCGCGCACGGCAACGGACGCGATAAACGGGAGGCGCGGAAAATACCCGCCAATCGCCGGAAGTCAATGGCCAATTCGGCCTGAGCGGCGTTTTTTTGCGGCGACGCGGAAAGCACCACCGTTTGAAGGCGTTCCTTAAGGCAAAATGCGGCCACGGGGCAAGCCATACTGGTCACATAGGCGTCTTTTTACGACCGTAATCGCTGCGTAAAACGGGGCGAACGACAGAAGGACGCGTGCATGATCAGGCTGATGACAGGGATGATGGCGGCTTTGGCCATGGCGGGTTCAGCCTCGGCGCAGGACGATCCGCGCACCTATCAGCCCGACCACGTCATCAGCGTCAAGGCCGATCCAGGTCAGACCAGCATCGCCCATTCCGATCCGCTAAGCTTCGTCCACGAGGTGGCGCTGCACCTGCAATTCACCTGCGCCCAGGCGACGTGCGACAAGGCCCAGGCCCAGGTCGGCGTCGACGGCGCCGCCGATCAGGCGATCACGCTGACCTTGGTACCGCAGGGCGGACGGCTGCAAGCCAGCCTGGTCAAAAGCGACGGCACGGTAATGGCCACGCCGGTCAGCTTCAAGGTCGCGCCCAGTCAAACCGAGGCCTTCGATGTGCGCATCCATTGGGACGCCGGCCATCGCGTCACCTTCGACCTCTATCGCACTGACGCGGCGACCGGCGCGTCGAGCATGGAAAGCCGCGATATCAAACTGAATGACACGGTGCATCAGCTGAACTTCCGCGTCTCCGGCGGCGAGCTCAAGGTGCTCGATCAGGCCTATATTTTCCGCTGATCTGACCTAAGGAAAGTAAGAAACCCCACCACCATTTGCTGCGCAAATGGTCCCCCTCCCCAACAAGTTGGGGAGGCACAATAACGGAGCCACTGTTTTTTCTTGTGCCTCCCCAGCTACGCTGGGGAGGGGGACCGCAAGGTCGCGAAGCGGCCGCAGCGGTGGAGGGGTATCTTACTTTGAAAGCCCTAGCGCTTCTTTTTCTTCGACTTGCCGACCGGTTTGAAGCCTTTCGGGCGGCCGGTGCCAGGCTGGGTCGGCTTGGGGCTGCGCGCCTGAAAGCCCGCGGCGCGCTGGCGTACGCCTAATCGTGGACGCGGGGCGTGCGGATCGCCCTCGGCCGGTTCGCTCAGCGCCTTGAACAACAACCCGCCGGTTAAAGGCGCGGCCTCGAGCAACTGCACCTCGATCTCCGAGCCCAGCCGCCAGCGTTTACCCGTGCGCTCACCGATCAGGGCGTGCTGGACGTCGTCGTGGACGTAATAGTCGTCGCGCAGGCTCGACACCGGCACAATGCCATCGGCGCCGGTCTCCTTCAGCTTCACGAACAGGCCAAAGCGCGTCACGCCGACGATACGGCCGGCGAAGCTGGCGCCGACCTTGTCGTGCAGGAAGGCGGCGACATAACGTTCGATGGCTTCACGTTCGGCCTGCATCGAGCGCCGTTCGGTGGCGGTAATGTGCTCGGCCGTATCCGACAGAGTCTTGATCTCGTAATCGGTCAGGCCGCCTTCGCCCAGCTTCAGCGCGCGGATCAGGCCGCGATGCACCACCAGGTCGGCATAGCGGCGGATCGGCGAGGTGAAGTGGGCGTAGTGGTCGAGATTGAGCCCGAAGTGGCCGAGATTATCCGGCGAATAATGCGCCTGCATCTGGGTGCGCAGCACGACCTCGTTGATGATTTCGGCGTTCGGTCCGTCTTTTTGGCTGTCCAACAACTGGTTGAAGCGTGGCGTGCGCGGTGGCTCGCCCTTGTTCCACGGCAGGCCAAGCGTGCCCAGGAAATCAGCCAGGTTCTGGATCTTTTCCAGGCTGGGCGCCTCGTGGACGCGATAGATCAGCGGCGTCTTGTGCTTTTCAAGCTCCTCGGCAGCCGAGACATTGGCCTGGATCATCATCTCTTCGATGAGTTGCATGGCGTCCAGCGAGACGCGCGCCTCGATCCGGGTGACATTGCCGTCCGCATCAAGATAGACGCGGCGCTCGGGCGAATTGATATGCAGCGGCTGACGCAGGTTGCGGCCGCGCGTCAGGCAGGCGTGCGCCGCCCACAAGGGCTTCAGCAGGGGCTCCAGGATCGGGCCGGTGACGTCGTCGGGCTGGCCATCGATTGCCGCCTGGGCCTGTTCGTAGCTCAGCTTGGCGGCCGAGCGCATCAGGCCGCGCACAAACTTGTGGCGTAGCTTCTTGCCCGACGCGTCGAACGTCATGCGCACGGCCATGGTGGCGCGGTTCTGGCCTTCCTGCAGGCTGCACAGGCCCGATGACAGCACGTGCGGCAGCATCGGTTCGACGCGGTCGGGGAAATAGGTCGAATTGCCTTTGTCGCGGGCGTCGCGGTCGAGGCTTGACCCCGGCGTGACGTAGTGGGCGACGTCGGCGATGGCGACCCAGACCACCCAGCCGCCGGGATTGGCTTCATCCTCGTCAGGATGGGCGTAGACGGCGTCGTCGTGATCCTTGGCATCCACGGGGTCGATCGTGACGAAGGGCAGGTCGCGCAGGTCGGTGCGGCCGGCCAGCGTCGGTGCCTCCGCGGTTTCGGCTTCGCGTTCGGTCGAGCTCTGGAAGCCGACCGGCAGGCCGTGGGCGTGGATGGCCATGACCGAGGCGATGCGCGGGCTGTCCTCCTGGCCGATGACCTCGATCACGCGGGCGGGCTTGGGCCCATAGCGATGCGTGCCGCCGACCGGGGCGGCGACCACGACGTCGCCATCGCTCAAGGTGTCGAGATTGGCGCCGGTCAAGGTGTAGCTATCCTTGTCGCGGCGATTGACGCTTTCCAGGCGGACTTCGCGCTTGCCCTTGCGCACCACGCCGATGATTTTCGGCGCGCCCTGGTCGAGCACCTTGATCAGGTGGGCGACCCAGCCGTCGGAGACCTTCTCGAAGCGGACATAGAGCCGGTCACCGAGCGCCGGCGGGGTCTGTTGCACGGATTTCTTGAGGGGCGCCAGGCGGGCCAGCGGCGACGGGTTTTTCTTTTTGTCGTCATCGGGCCGTCCCCAGCGCACCCACAGCTCGCCGTCGACGTCGCGGTCGACGACTTCGCAGACGCCGGTTTCGGGCAGGGCGCCGGCGCCGGAGAAGGATTTGCGGCCGTGGCGGTCGATCTGGCCGGCTTCGGACAAGGCTTTCAGGCGCTGGCGCAGGGCGCGGCGGTCTTCGCCCTTCATGCCGAACTGGCGCGCCAGGTCGCCGACATCGATTTCGCGCGAGGTCTTCAAGACCTCCAGCAAGGTTTTATCATCGGGGAGCCCCTGGGGGCCGCGAGCTTGTGGTCCGTTCCCGTCCGTATGACGGGTCTTTGCAGATTTGGGTTTCTTCATAGGCCTTATGTAGGGGGAATCGTCAAAACGAACCACCCTCAGGTCCATAATACTTTTTACCGCCCCACTTGTGGGGCGGGGGACCATTTCGCCCTGGAGGGCGAAATGGTGGTGGGGTCCTTCGGAAATCATCCCACATGCGCTATCGTTGACGCATGAAGCTCAAATATGAGTTAGCCAAGACGCTCCGCCGCAACCTGACGCCAGCGGAATTCATTCTTTGGGAGGGGCTGCGCCATCGCGAACCGGGCGGTCCGATCTTTCGGCGCCAGTATCCCTTTGGACCGTATATTCTCGATTTCTACTGCGTTAAGGCAAAGCTGGCCGTCGAAGTCGATGGCCTTACACACGACCATGAGATTCAGGCGTCAAAAGACGAACGGCGCGATGCTTGGCTGAAAGCACAAGGCGTTGAAGTCTATCGCATTCCCGCCCATGAGATTTTCCACAATCTCGGTGAAACCGAAGAAGGTATCCAACTGCTGGCGTTGGAGCGCATGGCTCGGATCGGCAAGGACCCCACCACCATTTGACCTCTGGTCAAATGGTCCCCCGCCCCACGAGTGGGGCGGTAAAAAAGATTATACAAGGCGGCATAGTGTAGCGCGCCTTAGCCCTCCAGCGCGCCCAGCTTGTAGCTGAAGCCGGCATAGATGACTTCGCCCGGGATATTGATCCTTGTGTGGTCGCGGAACTGATCGGTGTGGATCAGCAGGTTGATGCGCACGCTATTGAGCACATCCGTAGCCGTCACGACGAACTTCAGCCGGGGCGACAGCTTGCGGCTATAGTTGAGATTCAACATGTTTTGCCCGGAAATGATCCCCTGGGCGGCCAGGCTCGGCCCATTCAACAGCGCCTGAAGCTGCAGATTATCGGCCGGCGTCGGCGTCCAGGTCAGGCTGGCCTTGGTGATGTGGCTGGTCGCGGATTCGCGGAAAGTGGCCCCATCGACCGGCGCCGACTGGCTCTGGGCGAAGATGTCGGTGTTCAGGCTATAGCTGAGCTTGCCTTGCGGCCGCAGATTGAGCGACAACTCGACGCCGTCGGTTGAGCCCGTGCCGCCATTGACGTAGCCGGTAATCAGCACCGTATCGCCCGGATGGCGGTAATAGTTGTCCTGGATAATCGTGTCGCGCAGTTGGCGCGCATAGAGCGTGCCCGACAGGGTGATGCCCTTCGCCGTATAGTCGTAGCCGGCCTCAAACGACTCGGTCTGGCCGGGTTTGAGGTAGGGATTGCCGGTCTGGATATCCTGAGCGTCGATGACGAAATCGAGCGGGTTGAGCTGATCGGCATTGGGCCGGTCGATGCGGTGACTGTAGCTGAGGTGCAGCTTGGCGGCCTCGGACAGCGGCCGGCTGAGGTAGAGGCTCGGCGCCCATTGGGTGTCGGAGACGTGGACCGCGGGCGTGGCCAGGCCGGGTTGCAGCCGCGTCTGCATATTCTCGACCCGCAGGCCCCCCTCGATGACCCACTTGCCGACCGGCTGCTGGTAATCGCCATAGGCCGAGCTTAAGGTCTGGTCGACCAGGAAGCGGTTGGTCAGGGCGGGATCGACCGTCTCGATACCCGTCACATGATCGGTGGTCGTCGACAGGTTGGCATTGTCGGCACGGTCGGAAAGGAGATCGACCCCGGCCTTGACCTGGTGGTCGGCGCCCAGCGGCAGGACGTAGTCGGCGCTCAGATCGTCGATCATTTCGCGGCTGCCGTGCTCGCGCCGGTAAAAGGCGTCGGGCGAGGCCGGCACACGAATGATTTCATCGTAACGGAAGTCGCGCAGGTTTTCGTCTTCCTCGTGGCGCGCCTGCACGGTCAGCAGTTCGCCGTCGTGCGTGCCCTTGTGCTTCCAGGTGCCGGCCAGCGAATCGATGTTGAAATACTGCCGCCCAAAGCCGAAGGTCGTGGTGTCGCCGACAACCGCGCCGCCCGGATCGAAGAAGGTGATGCTGTCGCCGTCGCGCCGCGGGCGGTTGCGTAGGGTGATATTGCCGGCCAGGTTCAGGCTGTCGCGGTCAGTGGCGGCATAGGTGACGCCGGCGTCCAGCGACGTCACATGGATGCGCACCTTGATGCGGTTATTCTCGGCGAAATGGGTCAGCAAGGCGCCCGCCGGCGTCGTGGTGATGCGATCGACATTGATATAGTTCGAACGCTGGTCCTCGCGTTGGCTCAGCCCGCCGGAAAAGGTCCACTTGCCGAAGCCGGCCTCGCCCGACAGGGCGACATTGTAGCGCGCCGCGGTGCCGGCATTGACAATCAGGGTGCCGGTCGGCGCCTTGCCGGTGGCCGGTCGGGTGATAATATTGATGACGGTGGCGGCATCGGTGTGGAATTCGGCGCCGGGATTGGTGATGACCTCGATCTTGGCGATGCGGTTGGCCGGCATGGTCTGCAGCGCGGTCGCCAGATTGGCGCCTTTCAGCGCCGCCGACGGCTTGCCGTCGACCAGAACCTGGACCGAGCCGCCGCGCACGCTGACATTGCCGTTGGCATCGACCGTGACCGCGGGCAGGGTGGCCAGGACGTCTGAGACGCTGCCGGTCGCGGCCTGGGGGTTGTTCTTCAGGTCATAGACCGAACGGTCGATCTTGTGCACGACCTCCTGGGCCTTGCCGGTGACGACGACGGTGGTGGTCGCCCCCTTGTCGGCAGGTTGGGCGTCCTGAGCGACCGCCTGAACGGCGAGCAGACTGACCGATCCGGCCAAAAGACCGGCAAATTTCCCGTACGCCACACCCAAACTCCCGCCGCCGCTGTCACATATCCTGCACGTTTAACAGGAGAAGTCACAACGGTGACATTAAGCTTTTGTCATGGAGGCGGGCGGCTAGGCGGTCTTGGCCTTCTTGGCTGGCGCGGCTTTCTTCGCCGGGGCCTTCTTCGCCGCCGGCTTTTTGGCCGCGGCTTTCTTGGCCGGTGCCTTTTTGCTCGACGCGCCCAGGCCGCCCTTGGCGTTGATCAGCTCGACCGCCTGTTCCAGCGTCACCGTTTCCGGCGTCACCTCCTTGGGCAGGGTGGCATTGACCTTGCCGGCCTTGATGTAAGGGCCATAACGCCCAGCCATGACGGCGATCTTTTCCTCGGAGCCCGGGAAAACGCCCAGCTCACGCAACGGCGCCACAGCGGCGCCACGGCCCGGACGGCCGCCACCGGCGCGCTTTTGCGCCAGGAGATCGACGGCGCGGTTGATGCCGACCTCGAAGATCTCGTCGAAGTTCGACAGATTGGCATAGGTGCCGGCGTGTTCGATAAACGGTCCGAAACGCCCCAAACCGGCGGTAATCGTCTTGCCATCTTCCGGGTGCTTACCGACCTCGCGCGGCAAGCCGAGCAATTTCAGCGCGCGGTCGAGATCGATCGACGACGGCGGCCACGCCTTGGGCAGGCTCGAGCGCTTGGGCTTATCGTCCTTCGATTCGGCTTCGCCCAACTGCACGTAGGGCCCGAAGCGGCCGATCTTCAGCGCCACCACCTTGCCGGTGACCGGATCGGTGCCGAGGTCGCGATCGCCACTGACGGCGGATTCGGACTCCGAATCAGGCGCGCCGACCGGACGGGTATATTTGCACTCCGGATAGTTGGAGCAGCCGATAAACGCCCCGAAACGCGACGTCTTCAGGCTGAGCATGCCGTTCGAGCACGACGGGCAGGCGCGCGGATTGGTGCCGTCGCCCTTGTCCGGGAAGATGTGCGGCCCCAGCGCCTCGTTCAGCGATTCCAGAACCTGCGACACGCGCAGCTCGGTCATGCCTTCGGCGGCGGCGTGGAAGTCCTTCCAGAACTCGCGCAACAGGGCCTTCCAGTCGAGCTTGCCATCGGACACCAGGTCGAGCTTTTCCTCGAGGTCGGCGGTGAAGTCATACTGGACGTAGCGATGGAAGAACTGATCGAGGAAGGCGGTGACGAGGCGGCCCTTGTCTTCCGGGATGAAGCGGTTCTTGTCCATGCGCACATAGGCGCGGTCGCGCAGCACCGACAGGATCGAGGCATAGGTCGACGGCCGGCCGATGCCGAGCTCTTCCAGGCGCTTGACCAGCGACGCTTCGGAGTAGCGCGGCGGCGGCTCGGTGAAGTGCTGGGCGGGATTGATGGTGTTGACCTGGGTCGCCGCACCGGCCTTGACCGCGGGCAGGCGGCCGCCATCCTCGTCCTCTGAGTCGTCTTGGCCTTCTTCGTAGACGGCGAGATAGCCGTCAAACGTCACGACCTGACCCGTGGCGCGTAGGCCGGTCTGCTGGTCGGCCGACAGGATATTGATGACGGTGTTTTCGACGCGGGCCGATTCCATCTGCGAAGCAATGGTGCGCTTCCAGATCAGCTCGTACAGACGCGCCTGGTCGCCGTCGAGACGCAGTGTCTCCGGGCGGCGATAGATCGAGGTCGGGCGGATGGCTTCGTGGGCTTCCTGGGCGTTCTTGGCCTTGGCCTTGTAAAAGCGCGGGCTTTCCGGGACGTAGGCAGCCCCGTAGCGTTCGCCGACCAGCTTGCGCATCTCGGTGATGGCGCCCGGTTCGACATAAACGCCGTCGGTCCGCATATAGGTGATCAGACCCGTCGTTTCGCCGCCGATATCGACGCCTTCATAGAGCTTCTGCGCCGTCTGCATGGTGCGCGACGCCGAGAAGCCGAGCTTACGCGCCGCTTCCTGCTGCAGGGTCGAGGTGGTGAAGGGCGGTGGCGGGGTCTTCTTGCCAGGTTTTTGTTCGACGTCGGCGATGGTGAACTGGGCGGCCTTGATGGCGTCGCGCGCGGCAAAGGCGGCCGCTTCGTTGGGCATGTCGAACTTGCCGAGCTTCTTGCCGTTCAACTGGAACAGGCGCGCCGTAAACGGCGGCGACGAGGCGGCGACTTCGGTGTCGACGGTCCAATATTCCTCGGTGCGGAACTTCTCGATTTCGATTTCGCGATCGACGACGATCTTCAGCGCCACCGACTGCACGCGGCCGGCCGAGCGCGCGCCCGGCAGCTTGCGCCACAGCACGGGCGACAGGGTGAAGCCGACAAGGTAGTCAAGTGCGCGGCGGGCAAGATAGGCGTCGACCAGTTCCATGTCGATCTGGCGCGGCGCGGCCATGGCTTGCTGCACGGCCGACTGGGTGATGGCGTTGAAGGTGACGCGTTCGACGGTCTTTTCCTTCAGCACCTTCTTTTTATTCAGGATTTCCAGGACGTGCCAAGAAATGGCCTCGCCCTCGCGGTCCGGGTCGGTGGCCAGGATGACTTTGTCGGATGACTTTACGGCATCGGCGATGTCGTTGAGGCGTTTTGATGCCTTGGCGTCGATCTCCCAGGTCATGGCGAAGTCCTCGTCCGGGCGCACCGAACCGTCCTTCGACGGCAGGTCGCGGACGTGGCCGAAACTGGCCAGTACGGTAAAGCCCTTGCCGAGGTACTTATTGATAGTTTTAGCCTTGGCGGGGCTTTCGACGATTACGACGGTCATGGAATCTCTTAATCTCGCAAAGGCGGGGAGGGGCTTTGCGGCTTGCATACATGCTAATCGATTCCGCACCTGTCAACGGGGGAAAACGTCAGAGCCTGTAAAAGCAGGAGTTGATTCCTGTGAAAAGACGACCGCCGATAGGGGCTGCGAGTGTTGCGTTTTTCCCTTACAGCTAAAGGCTCAGAGGCGGCTATAGAGCCCATCCTCAACGGCGACGATCCCGGCGATTTCCAATTCAGCCAAAGCGGCGAAGACGATCGGCGATGGCACCGCCACCAGACGCACCAGGTCGTCGCGCGACACCGGCACGGCCGTAATCAGCCCCGAAAGCTGACGTGCGACGCGGGCAATATCGTCCTCAGCGGGAGCCATCTGAGTCGCGACCGGCGCCGCATCGAACAGCGGCAGACGTCCCGGCGCCTCGAAGCCGCGGGCGTCATCGGCGAACTGGCCCTGCAGTACCCGGATGACGTCTTCGGCGTTTTCGCACAGATTGGCGCCGTGGCGCAGCAGGTCGTTGCCGCCGCGGGCGCGCGGATCGAGCGGCGAGCCCGGCACGGCGAAGACCTCGCGGTTCTGCTCCAGCGCCAGGCGAGCGGTAATCAGCGAGCCCGAGCGCAGTTCGGCCTCGACGACGACGGTGCCGAGCGAAAGCGCCGAGATGATGCGGTTGCGGCGCGGAAAGTCGCGCGCCTGAGCGGTATAGCCCATCGGGCTTTCCGACAGGATCAGGCCATGCTGCGTGATGGCGTCGTACAGGCGGCCATTTTCCGGCGGATAGACGTCATCGACGGCGCCACCCAACACGGCGACGGTGCCGGTCGGAAGGGCCGCCTCATGCGCCTTGGCGTCGATGCCGCGCGCCAGGCCGGAGACGACGATAAAGCCGGCTTCACCCAGTTCGCGCGACAAGCCGGCCGCCATGCGCGCACCGGCAGCCGAGGCATTGCGCGCCCCGACGACGGCGATCGATTTGCTGTGCGGCCGAAGCGGGCCGATACCCCACAGCACCGGCGGTGAGCCATCGGCCTGGGTCAACAGCGTCGGATAGTCGGCATCGCCGATGAGGATCAGCCGGGCGCCGCAGGCCTCGGCGCGCAGCAATTCGCGATCGATAAGGTCCCGCGGGGGCGGCAGGGAAGCGCCGCCATTGCGCTGAACGAGACTGGGCAGGGCGTCGAGCGCACGCACCGCGCTGCCAAAGCGGTACAGCAACTGGCTGAAATTCACGGGGCCGATGCGCGACGTGCGGATCAGCCGCAGCCGGGCGATGCGCTCGGCCTCGTTGGCGGCTGGACCTATGCGTTCAAAAGCCATGAATGCCCCTCTGGCGTGAGACGCTATCAGGGAATACAGCTGGCCTCAAGGCTCAGCCGTCGGCCTGGTCTGGCTCGGTTTTCTTCTTGCCGATCTTCGGTTCCTCGCCCTTGAGCAGGCGGCGGATATTGTCGGCGTGGCGGATATAGATCAGCACCGCCATGAACAGCGCCATGCCACAAAAGGCATAAGGCGGGTCGGCATAGGGCATCAAAAGGCTGACCGGCACCACCAGGGCGGCGGCCACCAGGGCGCTTAGCGACGAAATGCGGAAGATAAACGCCGTCAGCAGCCACAGGGCGCCGGCGATCAAGCCCATCGGCCAGCAGGCGGCAAACAGGGTGCCCAAAAACGTCGCCACGCCCTTGCCGCCCTTGAATTTCAGCCACACCGGAAACAGGTGGCCGAGGAAGGCGGCCGCGCCCGACAGCGCCATGGCGACCTGACGGTCTTCACGGTCGAGGCCGAGGACATAGGTGATCAACAGAGCCAGGCCGACGGCGGCCGCGCCCTTGCCGGTATCGCCGATAAAGGTGATGGCGGCCAGATCCTTGCGCCCGGTGCGCAGCACATTGGTGGCGCCGATATTGCCCGAACCGATGCTGCGAATATCGATGCCGGCCGCCTTGGTGGCGACCACGCCGAACGGAATCGAGCCGAGCAGATATCCGCCGATGATGGCGATGGCGTCGATGACCGGGGCGGGCAGGGGCAAATCAGGTCCTTCTCAACAGTTTCTAACTTGGGTCAGCCGCCGAACACGATTCGACCGTCGACCAGCGTTTTCAGGACTCTGCCCTGTAATGTCCGGTTTTCAAAGGGCGAGTTCTTCGATTTCGACAGGATGTCGCGCTCGCGCAACGCGAACGGCGCCTCGATATCGACCAGGATCAGGTCGGCAGGCGCCCCGCGCGCGATGCGGCCGGCCTCAAGCCCCAGCAATTGCGCCGGGTTGAGGGTGACCGTGCGCAGCAGATCGAGCAACGACACCTCGTTCTCCAGATGCAGGCCGATCAGGGCCGGCAATAGTGTTTGCAGGCCTATGGCGCCCGGCGCGCTTTCGGAGAACGGCAGGCGCTTGTCCTCGGCCGGGGCCGGGCTGTGGTTGGAGACGATGACGTCGACCAGGCCGCTGGCCACCGCGTCGATCAGCGCCAAACGGTCGTTTTCCGGGCGCAGCGGCGGATCGAGGCGATAGAAGGTACGATAGTCGCCGATGTCGAGCTCGTTGAAGCACAAATGATTGATGCTGGCCGAGGCAAAGACGTCCAACCCCTTGGCCTTGGCGCGTTCGAGCGACGACAGGCCCTCGCGCGTCGACACCTGATCGACCAGGAAACGCGCCCCGGTCAGTTCGACCAGCGCCAGGTCGCGTTCCATCATGATGCGTTCGCTGAGGCCCGGCACGCCGGCCAGGCCCATGCGCGCCGCCATCTCGCCTTCAGTGGCCACGGCACCGTCGCTGAGCCACGGCTCCTTGGGGCGGTGGGCGATCAGGGCGTTGAAGCCGTTGGCGTAGGATAGCACCCTGCGCAGCACCTTGGTGTTAACGATCGGCGTGTCGGCATCGGTGAAATAGAGCGCGCCGGCCTGCGACATCAGGCCGATCTCGGCCATTTTGACGCCCTTGAGCGACTGGGTGGCGGCGCCGGCCGGATAGACGTGGACCAGCTCGATATCGCGCGCCCGGCGCAGGATGAAGTCGACCATGGCCGGCTCGTCGATTACCGGGTCGGTGTCGGGCAGGACGACGAACGAGGTCACGCCACCGGCCGCGGCCGCCAGCGACGCTGATTTCAGCGTTTCCTTGGGCTCGTGGCCGGGCTCGCCGGTGCGCACGCGCATGTCGATCAGGCCGGGGATCAGGGCGTTTTCATCGCAATCGATGACCGACATGCCGGCGTGACCGGCCGGGGGCTGGTGGCCATGGATGACGTCGGCGATGACGCCCTCGGCGACGACGACGCTGCCCGGACCGTCATAGTCGGTCGCCGGATCGATCAGGCGGGCATTGACGAAGGCGGTTGCTGTCGTTGCACTCATTGCTCGGCCTCCAGACGCGCCGCCAGCGAGGCCAGCACGGCCATGCGCGCGGCGACGCCCATTTCGACCTGATCCTGGATCAGGCTGACCGAGAGGTCGTCGGCGACTTCGGAATCGATCTCGACGCCGCGGTTCATTGGCCCCGGATGCATGACGCGCACGCCCTTGGCGGCGACGGCCAGCTTTTCGCGATCGAGGCCGAAGAAGCGGAAATATTCGCGCGTCGACGGAATAAACGCCCCGTCCATGCGCTCAAGCTGCAGACGCAGCATCATCACCACGTCGGCGCCGGCAATGCCTTCGCGCATGTCGTGAAAGATCTCCGCGCCCCACTGTCCGGCGTCGCCCGGGATCAGGGTCGGCGGTCCGACCAGGCGGACATTGGCACCCATTGTGTTGAGCAGGATGACGTTTGAGCGCGCCACGCGCGAATGGGTGACGTCGCCGCAGATGGCGATGGTCAGCCCGTCGACATGGCCGAAGGCGCGGCGGATCGACAGCATGTCGAGCAGGGCTTGCGTCGGGTGCTGGTGCTGGCCGTCGCCGGCATTGACGACGCAGCAGCCGACCTTCTGCGCCAGAAGCGCTGCCGCCCCGGAGGCTGAGTGGCGCACTACCAGCAGATCAGGCTTCATGGCGTTCAACGTTACGGCGGTGTCGATCAGAGTCTCGCCCTTGGCGACCGAGCTCGACTTCATGCTCATATTGACGGTGTCGGCGCCCAATCGCTTGCCGGCCAGCTCGAACGACGACTGGGTCCGCGTCGAGTTCTCGAAGAACATGTTGACCATGGTCCGGCCCTTGAGCAGGTCGAGCTTCTTGGTCGTCTGGCGATTGAGATCGACAAAGGCGTCGGCCAGGTCGAGCAGGGCGACGATATCGGGCGGATCGAGGTCCTGCGCCGCCAGGAAGTGCCGCTTGGGAAAAGCGGTGACGCGGTCGCGGATCAAGGCATTGAAATCGGGGGCGGCTGGGGTCATGGGACTGCTGACAGGTTTTGCCGGTAGAAGAGCGCAGGAGACTGCGCGGCTTTTGGCCGAGAAATGCCGCCAGCACAAGCCGGAATACGAAAGGACCGCCCCATGAAGAGCCAGGCCGAGAAAGCCGCCGCATTCGCCGCCCTGCACGAGGCCGGCTGTTTCGTCATTCCCAATCCGTGGGACGTCGGCAGCGCGCGTATCCTGGCGGGGCAGGGATTTAAGGCGCTGACCACGACCTCGGCCGGGTTTGCGCGCTCGACGGGCGTGCCGGATTATAATGTCACGCGCGACCAGGTCATGGCCCATATTCGCGACCTGAGCGCGGCGACCGACCTGCCTTTGGCGGCCGATCTGGAAAACGGTTTCGGTCCGACCCCGGAAGATTGCGCCGAAACGATTCGCCTGGGCGCCGCAGCCGGGCTGGTCGGCGGCTCGATCGAGGACGCAACGGGGGATGCGGCCGATCCGATCTATGGGCTTGATGTGGCGGCCGATCGTATTCGCACGGCGGCGGAGGCCGCCAGAGCCTTGCCGTTTAAATTCATGCTGGTGGCGCGCGCCGAGAACTATCTGTACGGGCGCGGCGATCTCGGCGACACCATTCGCCGCCTTCAGGCCTATCAGGACGCCGGCGCCGACGTGCTTTATGCGCCGGGGCTGGCGACAGCCGAGGATATCCGCACCGTCTGCGCCGAGGTCGACCGTCCGGTCAATGTGCTGTGTGGCTTTGGCGGCGTGGCCAATTCGGTTGCGGCTTTGGCAGACCTCGGCGTCCGCCGCATCAGTCTGGGCAGCTGGCTGCATTCGCTGGCCATGACGGCCTTGGTCGACGCCGGTAAGGCCATGCAGGCCGGTGATTTCGATTTCACGCAAAAGGTAATATCAGGCCGTGAAATTGATCGGTTGCTGAAGTCTGGCGTCTGAAAAATGCAGCGAACGGGTAACGATCGAGATATTGATCGCCTTTGACCTAAGATTCGGAGGTGGCGTTCCATGGGACTAGATGCGCAGGTGATCGCCATTGGGCCGTTCAGCCAAGATGTTGTCGAGGCACTCGAATATCCGCCAGGCCACTACGGCAATGTGCAGCAGGGGGACGTTGTCGTCACCAACGTCTTCGTGGCTAGCACGTCGGCGGACAGTCACGCCTTAGCCAAGGCGTTTGACATCGGAGCTTGGGAGTTGGGAAGTCATCATTTACGTCCGGAAGAAGCCGATATTCCGCGACTTATTGAGCTGTCCGACGAGAGGCATGTGCAGCAATTCCTGACGTTGCGGGACAACGGCTTTCAGTTTTATTACCTGCCTAACGGATAGCGTGCGCATCTTGAACAGCATCAATCCGTCGACGGGATTGGTAGTGATCTCTGCTTATGCGGCTTCCACAACCGCCAGTACGTCGAGCGGGAACTTGCGTTCGTGTTCGTTGGCGAAATCGTGGGCGACGAAGCTCGTCTGGCCGTCCTTCAGATGCATGATCGGCGTGCCGTCATAAGCGTTGCGCGTCAGGACCGGATCGTCGTGGGTGCGGTCGTGGTCCTCGATGACCTGGGCGCAGAGCTCGTCCCAGTCTGCGTCCGACAGGCCGATAATGACGTCGCGGCGCCGCAACTGGCGGAAGACGTCGAGGGTGTGGTCGATGCGTTGCTTGATCGTTTGCATGGGTTTCGCCTTTTTCGGGAAAATGGCCCACGCATATTGACGCAAGGGTTGTAAGATGTCGATGGCGGCGTCACGGTTAACGGCCGGCGCGGCCTCACACCAGTCTGAATATATAGAGCAAAAGCGGCATGGTGACGGCGCTGAGCGTTGTTGTCAGCGCCACGATCCCGGCCATCAGCGGCGCATCGCCGCCCATGTGGCGCGCCTGGACATAGGCCGCGGCGGCGCAGGGCGCGGCGCCACAGGCCAGGGCCACGCCCTGGGCCAGTTTGTCGCCACCCAAACCACGGCAGATCGCATAGGCGATCAGCGGCATGGCCAGGACCTTGAACAGTGATACCAGCGTGACCAGGAACGGCTTGCGCACGATATAGCTGAACGACAGGCCCGCGCCGGCTAAGATCAGGCCGGTCGGGATGGCGGCTTCGCCCAGCATCTTCAGCGGCTTGTCGACCAGCGGGATCGACGGCGCGTGCAGGAAGTTCAGAGCCAGGCCGATCAGGCACGAGGCGAAGATCGGGTTGGTGATCAAGGTCTTGGCCATGGCCAGGGGTGAGCGGTCGACGGCGCGGCCGTCCTCGGGCTCGCCCCACTGCGCCAGGACGAGGATGCACACCATGTTCGACGCCGGAATCAGGGCCGAAATGGCAATCGAGGCGATGCCGTTGGCGCTGGGCCCAAAGATCGCCGCGGCCACTGGCACAAAGACGAACGAATTGAAACGCATCAGCCCTTGGAAGACGCTGGTAAAGGTCGGGCCGCTCAGCTTGAGAAAAGGCTTCAACGCAAAACCGATGGCAGTGGCGATGGCGACGGCGCCGAGCACGCCGAAACTGACCGGGCCGGTCGAAAAGCCACCGAGATCGGCGTGCCATACGGCGGGAATCAGCCAGCCCGGATAAAGGACATAGACGGCGAAGCTCGAAATCGGCGGCCAGGCGGTGACCGGCAGGAAGCTCGACTTTTTCAGGCCGTAACCGAGTACGATCAGCAGAAAGACCGGAACGATGCCGTCGATGATCGTCGACCAGGTCATTCCGAATCCATACCTTTGAGGCGGTCGAGCGCACCCTGAAGAATATAGGCGGCGGCGTTGCGGTCGATGACCTCGGCGCGTTTGGCGCGCGACAGGTCGGCCTCCTCGATCAGGAAGCGATTCATCACGGTGGATGACCAGCGCTCGTCCCAAAAGGCGATGGTGAAGTCGGCGACGCCGGGCTGGCGCAGCAGATTGCGGGCGAAGGCGCGGCACGATTGAGCGCGCGGGCCTTCGGTGCCGTCCATATTGACCGGCAGGCCGATGATCAGGCCCGACGCCTCGCGCACGCGCATCAGCTCCAGCACGCGGGCGGCGTCGGCGGTGAACTTGGTCTTGCGGATCAGTTCCAGCGGCGAGGCCAGTGTCAGCGACAGGTCGGAAACCGCGACGCCGATGGTCTTTTCGCCGAGGTCGAGCCCCAGCAGGGTGCGCCGGGCGGGCAGGGCGGATTTCAGATCCTGAATATCGATGACGGCCATAGGACTGACTTGGCCGACACGGGCGCTCGAGTCAACGCCAGAGTCGTTGCCAGAGTCGCGACCAGAGTCGCGTTTTCGCAGCCGATTTCGCGGCCATTTTGGCGGCATTAAGGCGCCCGACTCATCGCAGCGCACCAAAATGCTTACATTACGAACGTTTAATGTAACCGATGTGACGAATACATGAATTCTATTTAATGTATGACGGCGATTTAATAAAAAATGTCTTAAACCTGTTGCCTAACAGGTGTATTAAGTCTGCGGAGACTAGTTACAGCCGGTCTTTATTTCAGAGGAAACTTCTTATGCTCCGCTCCACTCTTGTTCTCGCCGCCCTGTCGACCGCCCTGGTTGCCACCGGCGTTTCCGCCCAGGATCGCACCGCCGATCAACGCGCCGTTGCGACCCATGATGTCGACTTCAACAACCCGGCCAAGGTTCAGACGCTTTATGGCCGTATCCGCGCCGCCGCCCATGCCGTTTGCCAAAGCGACGACAATGACGGCCCGCAGACCGCCAATGCCGACAAGGCTTGCGAAGACCAATCGGTTCGTGACGCCGTTGCCGACCTCAACCAGCCGCAGCTGTCGCAACTGGCGGCCGCCGATGATCATTCGGCCCATTCGACCATGCTGGCCATGCGGTCGGACAATACCCACGGCACGCGCTAAGCGTTCCCCATTATCTGTATCAGCGTTTCGGGCCGCCGGTGGTATCACTGGCGGCCCGCTGTTGTTTTTGTAACCATCACTCCAAGTAATTAATGAATTTATCGTAATAAAATAAAGTATATTTAAGTTACGGCGAGGGCGGTATAGGTGTAATTCTGACGGCACCGCAAAATCATAAGAGAAGAGCCGTCATGTTGAAGATCCTGTTTCCTCTGGTCGCCGCCGGTTTGACGGTGGCCGCCGCCGCTCACGCCGAACCTCAGCGCTTCGGCGAAAACCCCGACCGCGTCACCCTGTCGGTCAAGGACGTCGATTTCCACAACCCGCAGCAGGTGGGGGCGCTTTACGCCAGGCTGAAGCAGACCTCGATGATCGTCTGCGACACCACCGAAGCCGACGAGCCCTTCCGCAATGCTGACGATCGCGCCTGCGAACGTGAAGCGGTGCGCGACGCCGTCCACGACCTCAACCAGCCGCTGCTCAACGCCATGGACGCCGAAGGTCACGACATCGCGCTCAACGACGACCACCAACGCGATCACGGCCGCTAAGCCTTTTTCGGGCGAGCGGCGAGCCGGCCCTCACCCCCTGCGTAGAGCTGTTCCCCGAAGCCCGGGCCGCGCCGTCCTCCACGGCGCGGCCTGTTGGTGTCTGCGTGGCCGCAAAACGGGCATCTTTATTGTTGCAAAGGGCGGCGTCTGCCGCTAACCCGCTTCACTTCTTTACAAGGAGTTTGGCGATGGCCATCGATGTGGCGACCGTGAAGAAGGTGGCCAGCCTGTCGCGCCTGAGAGAGGCAGACGACCGGCTGGCGGTTCTGGCCGGCGAACTGAACGGCATCCTGGGCTGGATCGAACAGCTCAACGAAGTCGATGTCACCGGCGTCGAGCCGATGACCACGGCGGTCGAGCAATCGACGCCGCTGCGCGCCGACGTCGTCACCGATGGTGACAAGGTCGCCGACATCGTCGCCAATGCCCCCAAGTCGATCGACGGCTTCTTCATCGTGCCGAAAGTGGTTGAGTAAGATGAGCAGCCTGACCAATCTGACCTTAAAAGACGCGCTGACCGGCCTGAAAGCGAAGGATTTCTCCTCGCTCGACCTGACCAATGCCTTCATCGCCGAAATCGAAAAAGCCAACCCGGCGCTGAACGCCTATGTTGCCACGACCTTCGACCTGGCGCGCACGCAGGCGAAAGCCTCCGACGCCAAGCTGGCGCGCGGTGAGGGCGGCCGTCTCGAAGGCGCGCCGCTCGGCATCAAGGATCTCTACTGCACCAAGGGCGTGCGTACGACCGCGTGCTCGGGCATCCTCGAAAACTTCGTGCCGACCTACGAATCGACGGTGACCCAGAATCTCTGGGACGACGGCGCCGTCATGTTGGGCAAGCTCAACATGGACGAATTCGCCATGGGCTCGTCCAACGAGACCTCGAAGTGGGGCAATGTCACCAATCCGTGGAAGTCGAAGACGTCGAACGCGGCGTTGACGCCTGGCGGTTCGTCGGGAGGCTCGGCCTCGGCTGTCGCCGCCGACCTGTGCCTGGCCGCCACAGCGTCCGACACCGGCGGCTCGATCCGTCAGCCGGCGGCGTTTACCGGCACCGTCGGCATCAAGCCGACCTATGGCCGCTGCTCGCGCTACGGCATGGTGGCGTTTGCCTCGTCGCTCGATCAGGCCGGCCCGATCACCAAGACGGTCGAGGATTCGGCCATCCTGCTGCAATCGATGTGCTCGCACGACGCCAAGGATTCGACCTCGCTCGACGTCGCCATCCCCGATTTTTCGAGCTTCGTCGGCAAGTCGCTGAAGGGCCTGCGCGTCGGCATCCCCGATGAGTATCGCCTCGACGGCATTCCAGCCGAGATCGACGCCCTGTGGGAGCAGGGGATCGCCTGGCTGAAGGAGGCCGGCGCCGAAATCGTCCGCATCTCGTTGCCGCACACCAAATACGCCCTGCCGTGCTACTACATCATCGCCCCGGCGGAAGCGTCGTCGAACCTGGCGCGCTATGACGGCATGCGCTTCGGTCATCGCACCGACAAGGCGCAATCCCTGACCGACGTTTACGAGTTGTCGCGCTCGGAAGGCTTCGGCAAGGAGGTCAAGCGTCGCATCATGATCGGCACCTACGTGCTGTCGGCCGGCTTCTACGACGCCTATTATGTCAAGGCTTTGAAGGTGCGCCGCCGCATCGCCGAGGATTTCACGGCCGCCTACGAAAAGTGCGACGTCATCCTGACCCCGGCGACGCCGTCATCGGCGTTCGAGCTCGGCGATGCCGCCAAGGCCGCCGATCCGGTTCAGATGTACCTCAATGACGTCTTCACCGTGACCACCAACCTCGCCGGTCTCCCCGGCATGGCGGTGCCCGCGGGCCTCGATTCCAACGGTTTGCCGCTGGGCCTGCAGGTCATCGGCCGCGCGCTGGACGAAGGTACCGTGCTGACCATCGCCTCGGCGCTGGAAAAGGCCGCCGCCTTCGGTCACAAGCCGTCGAAGTGGTGGTAAGGTCACAACTGGGTTAAGTCGGCTCTTCGCTCTTGCAGTGCGGAAAAACCCGCGTTACGTTTACCCGTGGCGGGCGTATTTTCGCGAGTAGGAGCTCATGGCGGGCAAGCGATTTTTTATGGCGAGCGCGGCTTTTGCCGCAACTCTGGTTCTGGTGGCGGCCCCGTTGGCGGCCTACGCCCAAAGCGCTGACGACGGCGACGATGACGATCAGGCCGCCGAACTGGCGCAGGATATCGGCTGCGTCGCTACCTATGACGTCATTCTGGCCAATGCCCGCGGTCACAAGATTTCCGCCCTGCCGTCGATCCAGAAAGCCCGCGATCTGGCGCTGAACGCCTTCCGCGAGGACAGCGATCTGCCCGACGAACAGGTCCGCGCCGAAATTACCCAGGCCGAACAGGCCCTGCCGCAGATGCTGCAGGAAACCCATCAGAGCCTGGCGGATTACAAGGCGGTGTGCGACGCCACTTTCGGCGCCGATCCGTTTGCCGATTCCGACAAGACGGTGCTCTGACCGCCGCAAATCCGCGTCCATCCGACTCGCGAATACGCCCCGGACAAGAAAGGTTTGGGGCGTGGCGTGGTTTTTGCTTAGGATGACCGCATTGCGTAAGGGTTTGCCATGTTGTCGTCTCAACAGGACATGATTGCCTGGGGTTTGCTGGTTCTGCCGCTGATTGTGCTGGCATGGGCGGCGATCTGGCACGTCATGATCCAGGCCGAACGCAACCGCTACGAACGCTATAAGCGCTTCCATGCCATCATGGAGCAGTTGGCGCGCTCCGATGGCGCCACCGCCGACAAGATGGCGGCGGCCTACGAGCTGCGCAACTACCGTGAATATGCGCCGATCGTCGCCAAGATCTTCATTAACGGCAAGGTGCGCCACGACACCGCCAAGGCGCTCGATGCTCAGTTGAAAGATACCTTGCGCCATTTGCGCGATTAATTCGCGTAATCAGCGGCCTTCAGCTTCCTTTTAAAGTCCTGTCTGAGCCAAGCGAACACCCGTTCGCCTGCTGACAGAATCCGGCTTCACATGTGCCGGTTCCCGACCTATAGTCACGATAATTGCGCGCGAAACGACCTATAATCAAAGCGCGTCAAATGTTTAATCGCGGCGAGGGCAGGGGATGACGCGCAAGGCTTTGCGCCGCTCAGGCAACGCCGCCATGTTCGGAGTTGCGCATGAGTGAACCCGCCGGCAAGCACGTCGAAATCACTGTCCGGGGCGTTCTCCTCGGCATTATCATCACCCTCGTGTTCACGGCGGCTCAGGTCTATCTCGGCCTGAAGGTCGGCCTGACCTTCGCCACCTCGATCCCGGCGGCGGTCATTTCCATGGCCCTGCTACGCTTCTTCAAGTCGGCCACGATCCAGGAAAACAATATCGTCCAGACCATCGCCTCGGCGGCGGGGACCCTGGCCTCGGTGATCTTCGTCCTGCCGGGCCTGATCATCATCGGCTGGTGGCAAAGCGTGCCGTTCTGGGAAACCTTCGCCGCCTGCGCCATCGGCGGCGTGCTGGGCGTCATGTACACCATGCCGTTGCGCCGGGCGCTCGTGTCGCAATCGGACCTGCCCTATCCGGAAGGCGTCGCCGCTGCCGAAGTGCTCAAGGTCGGCACCTCGTCGCGCGAAGGCGCGGCCGAAGGCGAGGCCGGTCTGTGGGCGGTGGTGCTGGGGTCGGTGACCTCGGCGGCGTTCGCCCTGGCCGCGGCCATCGGCGTGCTGGCCGGCGAAGTTTCCAAATACGTGCCGATCGGCAAGAAGGGCGGGGCCACTGGGATCGGCGGATCGTCGTCCCTGGCGCTGATCGGCGCCGGCCACCTGATGGGGATCACCGTCGGTATCGCCTTCGCTGTCGGCCTGTTCATCGCCTGGGGCGTGTTCGTGCCCTACCTGACCATTCACGACCCGCTGGCGGGCGGCACCGACGTTCAGGCGCACGCCACCTTCATCTGGAAGAACGAAGTGCGCTTCATCGGCGCCGGCGCCATTGGTGCTTCGGCCGTATGGACGCTGGGCAAGCTGGCGGTGCCGGTATGGGGCGGGCTGGTCTCGGCGCTGGAAGCCGACCGTGCTCGCAAGACCGGCGGCGTCGTGCCGCGCTCGGAACAGGACCTGCCGGTGTGGATCGTCGGCGTCGTCACCCTGCTGTCGATGGTTCCGGCGGGCTGGTTGCTGGCCCACTTCCTCATGGGCACGGCGCTGAGCAGCATTGCCATGCCGCTGGTCATCGCCGGCGTCGTCTACATCATCCTGGCCGGCCTGCTGGCGGCAGCGGTGTGCGGTTACATGGCCGGCCTGATCGGCTCGTCGAATTCGCCGGTCTCGGGGATCGCCATCCTGACCGTGCTGGGCGCCGCCGTCATCGTCGGCGTCATCGGCCGCACCGTTGCCGGCCCTGACGCGCACCAGGCCCTGGTCGCCTTCGCCCTGATGGTCACCACGGTCGTTCTGGCCGTCGCCGTCATCGGAAACGATAACCTGCAAGACCTCAAGACCGGGCAACTGGTCGACGCCACGCCGTGGAAGCAGCAGGTCGGCCTGATCATCGGCGTCATCGCCGGCGCCGTCGTCGTGCCGCTGGTGCTCAACCTGCTGAACCACGTCTGGGGCTTCCCGGGCGATCCGCACTATCATCCGCTCGACACCCATTCCGGCCCGCTCAATGCGCCGCAGGCAACGTTGATTTCGACCCTGGCCGTCGGTGCCATCGGCGGCAAGCTGCCGCTCGGCTATCTCGGCATCGGCGTCCTCGTCGGCGCTGTTCTGGTGGCTTTCGACGAAGGTCTGCGCTTCGTCAGCAAGGGCAAGTTCTCCCTGCCGCCGCTGGGCGTCGGCCTGGCCATGTACCTGCCATCGGCGGTGACGTCGCCGGTCGTGCTGGGCGCGGTGGCCGGCTGGATCTACGACAAGTCGGTGAAAAACATGAAGACTGCCGAAACCGCCAAGCGCCTGGGCGTGCTGGTGGCCTCGGGCTTCATCGTCGGGGAAAGCCTGCTCAATGTCGGCCTGGCGGTGGTCTATTCGATCACCGGCGACCCGGCGGTGTTCACCAAGCTGTTCACGCCGCCGCCGGAGCGTTATACCATGATCGGTGCCCTGATCATTGCCATCGTCATCGTGCTCTGGCTGTACATGTGGTCGGCGGGCCAAGCCAAGAAGATTGAGGATCAGGCGGGCTGAACAGGTCCCATTTTTCGGGACTTTAAATGACGATTTTGTTTGTATCCGGGTGGTTCCCGCCACCGGCGAATTGCGTTAGACACGGCTCATGAGCAACACCGAAGACCTCCCCAAGATCAAGCCGATCCCCGCCGAAGGCGCGACCTATTACCTGCACCCGCATCCGCGCTCGCCGTTTTCGGAAGCCGTCCAGGTCGGCGATGTCCTGTACCTGTCGGCGATGATCGGCCTCGACGCCAACGGCAAGCTGGCCGACGGTTTCGACAACGAAGTCCGCTTCATCATGAGCAACACCGCCGACATCCTGGCCAAGTACAGTTTGGGGCTCGAGCACATCTTCAAGTGCACGGTGATGCTGACCGATATCGACAAGTGGGGCGACTTCAACCGCCTTTATAAGCCGTATTTCCACCCGGCGCGGTTGCCGGTGCGCACGGCGTTCGGCGTGACCTCTCTGGCCTACGGCGCCACCGTCGAAATCGAATTCTGGGCCCACGTTCCGAAGGGCGAATAGATGCCGTCACTGCATTTCCTGGCCGTCGGCGTCGTGGCTCTGGTCATCCTGATCCACCTGTACATCGTCGTCCTGGAAATGCTGCTGTGGAAGACGCCCTATGGCCGCAAGGCCTTCGGCATGACGGCGCAATTCGCCGAGGAAAGTCGCGTCCTGGCCGCCAATCAGGGCTTGTATAACGCCTTCCTGGCGGCCGGCCTGTTGTGGGGCCTGGTCGCCAGCCGCTTCGACGTCACCGTGTTTTTCCTGGGCTGCGTCATCGTCGCCGGCCTGTTCGGCGGCATCACGGCCTCGCGCCGCATCCTGCTGGTCCAGGCCCTGCCGGGCGCCATCGCCTTTGCCCTGGTGTGGCTGTCGCATCCGCGATGAGCGACGCTATCGTCTTCGATCCGCTGTCGGCCGACTTTGCCCGCGATCCGTACCCGATCTATGCGCGCCTACGCGATGAGGGGCCGTGGTATTTCGAGGGCTGGGACGTGTGGCTCTTCAGCCGCCACACTGACGTCACGGCGGCGGCCGTCAATCCCAAACTCATCCGCTCGTTCGATGATATTCTGACGCCGGACGAGATTGCCGAGCAGACGCGGCGCGACAACTGGCACGACATGCCGTTTCATTCGCGCTTCGTGCAATTCTCAATGTTGAATTCGGATGGCGAGGTGCATCAGCGCCTGCGCCGGATGCTGTTTCGCGAGTTCACCAACGCCCACATCCTGCGCCTGAAGGATGAGGTTACGGCCCACGTCGCCCGCCTGATCGACGAGGTGGCGGACAGGGGCGAGTTCGACTTTATCGACGATTTCGCTGCCCATGTTCCCGGCCACATTATCGGCCGGCTGCTTGGTGTGCCGGATGAAGACTGCGACATCCTGCGCGTCTGGTCGGAAAACATCGTCCAGTATTTCGACATCGACCGCTCCGACGCCAAGAAGGCCCTGGCCGAAGAGACAACCGCCGAATTCTACCACTACCTCGTCAAACTGTCGGACGCGCGCCGCCGCCAGCCTCAGGACGACCTGATCTCGCGCCTTATCGCCGTCTACGACTCAGGCGAAATGACCGAGGACGAATATATCTCGACCTGCATGCTGATCCTGATGGCCGGCCATGGCTCGACTATCGACGTGCTGGGCAGCGGCATGCACGCCTTGCTGCGTTTTCCGGATCAGATGCAGCGTTTACGCTCTGATCCATCGTTGATGACCACCGCGGTGCACGAGATGTTCCGCTATGAGAGCCCGCTGCCGTACTTTCATCGTAACGCCGTCGAGGACGTCGACATCAACGGCTTCACGGTCAAAAAGGGCGCCAAGATCGGCCTGCTGTACGGCGCCGCCAATCGCGACGAGATGGCGTTTCCGAAGGCTGAGCAATTCGACGTCGGCCGCACGCCCAATCGCCATCTGGCGTTTGGTGGCGGGGCGCATTTCTGCCTCGGCAATCACCTGGCGCGCATGGATATGGAGATCATCTTCACCGCCACGCTCAACCGCTTTTCACGCATCGAATTGGCGCAAACGCCCGCCTACAAGCGCGGCTTGTCGATCCGCGGCGTCGAGCGGTTGCAGCTTACCGTTAAGACGAGCTGAATTGTCCAACTATTTGCCGTTAAACGGAAAATTCACGCCGATCGGATAGGTTGAGGCACCTTGCTTCAGCCCCAAGTCTCCGGTGTCCGTGAAAAATTTCTCCGCCACCCTTAAGCGCCTTTTGCTGTTGTTCAGCGTCCCGGGTACCGATATGGACCTGGTGCGGGCGCAATTCGCTGCTTTTTCCAAGCACATCCCGCTGGCCTATTTCATTCTGGTGACGTCGTCGCTGTCGACGGCCTTCACCTATGCCCGCATCGCCCCGGCCTGGCTGTCGATCTACATTCCGGCCCTGCTGACGATCGTCTGCGCCACGCGCTGCCTCTGGTGGATCCGCGCCGGGCGGAAAAGCTTCAGCGACGCCTTTATTCTCAAGCACATGCGCCGCACGCGGACCATCGCCGCGGTCCTGACCATGGGTTTCACCGTCTGGGGACTGATGCTCTATCAGTACGGCGACGGCTACGCCAAGGGGCAGGTGATGTTCTGCATGGCGCTGACCGTCATCGGCTGCGTCTTCTGCCTGATGCATCTGCGCCCGGCGGCTTTGGCCGTGACGTTGTGCGCCAATACGCCGTTCGTCCTGTTTTTTCTGTTCCAGGGCCACAATCTGCGCTCGGTGGCGATCAATCTCGCCATGGTGTCGGCCGGGATGATCGTCATCCTCTTCGTCTATTCGCGCGATTTTGCCCGCCTGGTGGCGTCGGAACGCGAGACACGGCGCCTCAGCGACGAGAATTTCCGCATCGCCAATCTCGACAGCCTGACGGGCCTACCCAATCGCCGCTGGTTCTTCGCCTGTCTCGACAAGCGCTATGAGGTCGCGGCGCGTACCACGACGCCGTTCGCCATAGGCATTATCGACCTCGACGGCTTCAAGCCGGTCAACGATACCTATGGCCATGCGACGGGCGACAAGCTGCTGGCCGAGGTCGGGCAACGGTTGATTGATGTCTGCGGCGATACCGTCTCCCTGGCGCGGTTGGGTGGGGACGAGTTCGCTATGCTGGTCACCGGCGACGTTTCGCCGGACGCTTTGAAGGCCTTGGGCCGAACCATCGGCGCCGCGCTCAGGCTGCCCTATGCCATCGGCACCGCCCAGGCCCAGATCAACGCCTCGATCGGTTTCGCCGTATGGCCGGACAATGCCGCAGATCCTGAGGCATTGTTCGAGCGCGCCGACTACGCCCTCTACTTCGCCAAGCGCCACCGCCGCGGCGACACCATTCTGTTCGACGCCGAGCACGAGGCGCAGATCCGCAATGACGGTGTCATCGAGCAGGCCCTGGCCTCGGCCGATCTCGCCGCCGAGCTGTCGCTGGTCTTCCAGCCGATCGTGTCGATGGGCACGCGCCGCACCCTGGCGCTCGAAGCCCTGGCGCGGTGGAATAGCCCCACACTCGGCGCCGTATCGCCGGCGCGGTTCATTCCAGCCGCCGAACGCATCGGTCTGATCGGCGCCATGACGCGCGTCCTGTTCGACAAGGCGCTGGCCGAGGCCGCGACCTGGCCGGAAGAGGTGCGGCTGTCGTTCAACCTGTCGGCCCACGACGTGTCGTCGCCCGATTGCGTGCTGGCAATCATTGCCGCCGTCAACCGCAGCGGCGTGTCACCCCGGCGCATCGATTTCGAGATCACCGAAACCGCCATGGCCAACGATTTCAATGCCGCCGGCGCCGGCGTCGATACGCTGAAAGCGCTGGGGGCAGGGATCTCGCTCGACGATTTCGGCACCGGTTTTTCCAGCCTGAGCCACGTCCACCGCCTGCCGCTCGACAAGCTGAAGATCGACCGCAGTTTCGTCATGGACATCACCAGCAACCCGGCCAGCGTCAAGATCGTGACCTCCTTGCTCGGCCTATGCGCCGACATGAAGATCGATTGCGTCGTCGAAGGCGTCGAAACCGAAGCCCAGGCCAAGGTGCTGCATGCGCTCGGCTGCATCCACGCCCAAGGCTATCTCTACGCTAAACCGATGGCGCCCGCCGATCTTACCTTTTATCTCGCCCGCCCGATCTGCGCCGTCGGCTGACGTTAAAGCGCCCGTTAAAGTCAATGTAACACCCGCTATGATAGGCCTTGCAGGGCTATCACACGGGGGACTGAGATGATCGGCAAGCTTCGACTGGCGATCCGCAACGATCTTGAACCGGGCGCGGAAAGCCACGCCTTCGGGTCGGGCTGGATCAGCGGCGTTCTGGCGCTCGTCCTGGGCGGATCGTCGCTTCTGCTGTTGTTGGGGCACCAGTATCCCGGCTGGTTCTCGGTCAAGGACCTGGCGCCCGTCCAGAAAAGCCCGCTGATCGTCATCGCTATTCAGATCATGGCCTTTGCCGCCTTTGCGCTGGCCTGCATCAACATGACGCTTCGCCGCAACAAGGTGCTGGGCTTTTCCGCCATGGCCCTGGTGCTGATTACCACGTCGCTGGGGGCGCTCGGCGCTCAAAAGGTCGGTGGTGACGGCTGGCACTTCGGCGTCGACTGGTTCATCCTCAACCTGCTGCTCAAGGCGATGCTGTTCGTGCCGCTGGAAAAGCTGTTCGGCCGCGTCGAGCAGCCGCTTTTCCGCACCGAATGGCGCGAGGATCTTTTCTATTTCCTGGTCAGCGCCATCTTCGTTCAGACCCTGGCCTTTTTATCGCTGGCGCCGTCGATGGCGGTGATGGCGCACACGACCGGCTGGGGGCCGTTCCGTGCGCTCGTCGCCTCGCAGCCCGTTATCGTCCAGTTTATCGAGATCATGCTGATCTCCGACATCATGCAGTACGTCTTTCACCGCGCCTTCCATCAGGTGCCGTGGCTGTGGGAATTCCACGCCGTGCACCATTCGGCGCGAACCATGGACTGGCTGGCCTCGTCGCGCATGCACGTCGTCGAAATCGTCCTGCTGCGCGGCATCAGCATCATCCCGATGTATGCCCTGGGCTTCGCTCAGGCGCCGCTCTACGCCTACATCTTCTTCGTCTTTTTGATCGCTACCCTGGTCCACGCCAATGTGCGCTTCAAGGATGGCTGGATCGCGGCCTGGTTCGTCACGCCGCGCTTTCACCACTGGCACCACGGCATCGAAAAGGAAGCCATCGACGTCAATTTCGCGGTGCACTTCCCGTGGATCGACCGCCTGTTCGGCACCTATTACCTGCCGGGCAATGAGTGGCCCTCGGGCTATGGCATCGGCGGCCATCCGGTGCCGCAGGGCTTCTGGAAGCAGTTCCTCTATCCCTTCCGCCGTCGTGAAAAAGCGCCAACACCTGGCGAATAGGACAGCGTTGTCATCTTGATCTTTGCCCTGAACGTGGTAACGCTACCAGCAAATAACACGTTCAGGGAAGATACGTCATGACCGGTTCCGGAATGGATCGTCGCCGCCTGCTGATCGGTGCGGGCACCTTGCCGCTCGCCGGCATTGCCGCCGGGGCAGGGGCCCAAAACGCGCCTCAAGCCATCGGCCAGCCCCTGCTCAACAATGCCGCCGATCTGCCGGAGGCCAAGAAGGTCAACTGGGCCGTCGTCGGCCTTGGCAATTTCGCCGTCGGCCAGGTCATTCCGGGCTTCGTCGCCTCGCATCGCTCGCGCATGACGGCCTTTGTCTCCGGCAACCCGCAAAAGGCGAAGGATCTTGGCGCCCGCTACGGCGTCAACACCTTCTACGACTACGCCAATTTCGACTCGATCGTTCACGACAAGACGATCGACGCCGTCTACATCGTGCTGCCGGTCGGGCTGCACGCCGAATACACCATCCGCGCACTCAAGGCCGGCAAGCACGTGCTGTGCGAGAAGCCGATGGCCTCGACCCCCGAAGAATGCGCGGCGATGATCGCCGCGGCCAAGGCGAATAACCGCCAACTGGGCGTCGCCTATCGCGTCCATTTCGAGCCCAACAATGTCGACGTCGCCCGCCGCTGCACCTCGGGCGAACTGGGCACGCTGCGCTATTTCACTGGCGATGCCGGCTTCAATGCCGATCCGGAACACTGGGTGCCGCACCGCTGGCGCCTGCAAAAGGCCCTGGCCGGCGGCGGTTCGATGTACGACATCGGCATCTACGCCATGAACGCGTCGATGATGTGCGTCGGCGAAGACCCGGTCGAGGTGTCGGCAGTCTATTCCTATCCGCATGACGATCCGCGCTTCAAGGAGGTCGAGGGCGGCGTCAACTGGCGCATCAAGTTCCGCTCGGGCATCTTCGCCCAGGGCTCGTCGTCATACTGCTATGCCGGCGGCACGCGGCAAAAGATCTACGGCACCACGGGCGCCATCGTCATGGAGCCGGCCTCGGACTACTACCAGCAAAGCATCACCCTGATGCCAACGGGCAAGTCGCCGGAGACGCTGCACGCCGGCAATCCGATCGTCCAGTTCGCCGCCCAGGTCGACGCCTTCTCGCAGGCGGCGCTCTCCAATACGCCGCACCTGACGCCGGGCGAGATGGGGTTGCGCGACATTCGGCTGATCCAGGCGATCTACAAGAGCGCCGACCAGAACGGCGCGGCGGTACCCTTCCAGGTTTGATTTTTGAAGATAACCCGCCTTCGTCGGACAACGGAGGCGTGGGGCGCGCGGCGCGGCTTGGCCGCTGCTGCGTTTGGGGGCGAAGGCTTCCGGCTTGCATGGGCCGGAAGCCTTCGATTTTTGGGCGTCTTGCCGTCGCGGTGAGGTGAGGAATGGATTGTAAAACCCTCGTATTTCAGTCTTGACGCAAAGCCCCGTTTCACCCTCAATGCCCGGGCCCCCGCTACCGGCGGGTTTGACTCGGAGGCAAGGTAAATCCCATGAAAATCAATCTGAAAACGGCGACCGCCATCCTTGGCGCCACGGCCATGCTGGCCGGGACCGGCCTGACGATGCCGACCCAGGCTGCGGCCCAGGACGCGGCCCACGGCTACGACTATGACGGCTTCTGCTACGTCAAAAAGAGCGACCTGGCCGGCAAGGATGCGGCTCTGGGAGCCATCGGCGGCGCCATTGCCGGCAATCTCTTCAGCAAGAAGGGCGACAAGACCAAGGGCACGCTCGAAGGTGCGGCCGTCGGCGGGGCTGCCGGCTTCGTTATCGGCAAGAACTCCAAGGACAAGGTGCGCTGCTCGAAGGGCCGCTACTACGTCTACACCCACGGCTACTACGCGCCGCCGGAAGCCCCGCGCGGTTACAAGGAAGTCTATTTCGAAGAACGCCCCGACAATGTCGACCTCTACGCCATCGACAAGAAGGGCAAGATCTCGGCCTACCACGGCCACTAGGACGCACCTTTGCTTTGATCGAAGGCCTTCCTGTCGTGCGCGGCGGGGAGGCCTTTTCCTTTTGGGCCTCCGCACTTCGCGATAACGATCCCGGCACGAGCAACAATCGCTATATCGCAGGGCCTGTGTCTGCTGTAGGGCTTATGCCCGGGTTGCATCTGTGTCCCGGATGCCGCGTTCGCCGGCGCCCACGGAGGCTTTCATGGCCAAGGGACAAAAGAAGAGCAACAAGGAAATCCGCAAGCCCAAGGCCGCCAAGGTCAAGGTCGAGCCCCTGGCGCAAACCGGGCTGACGCGCGGCCAGCAGGCGACGCTTAACAACATCAAGAAGGCTTGATCGCCCAGACTGGGGCGGCAATCGCTTGAAATCGTGCGCAGCCCCTTCACAACCCCTTGGCGGGTCGGCTATACCGCCTTTATGTCTGATCTCGATATTCGCCCCGCCGAACCCGCTAAATTCATCCAGGGCCGGACCGGCCCGTGGGAGCTGATCATCGGCCTTGAGGTTCACGCCCAGGTCGCCTCCAACACCAAGCTGTTTTCCGGCGCCAAGGTCGGTTTCGGCGCCGGCCCCAATGAGCAGGTGTCGCTGGTCGACGCCGCCATGCCGGGCATGCTGCCGGTGCTCAACCGCTTCTGCGTCGAGCAGGCGGTCAAGACCGGGCTTGGCCTGAAGGCGCAGATCAACCGCTCGTCGCGATTCGACCGCAAGAACTACTTCTACCCCGACCTGCCGCAGGGCTATCAGATCAGCCAGCTGTTCCACCCGATCGTCGGTGAGGGCGAAGTGCTGGTCGAAATCGACAATGCCGAGCCGATCGTCGTGCGCATCGAACGCCTGCACCTGGAACAGGACGCCGGCAAGTCGATCCACGACCTCGACCCCCATGCGACCTATGTCGACCTCAATCGCGCCGGCACGGCCCTGATGGAAATCGTGTCGAAGCCCGACATGAGGAGTTCCGACGAAGCCGTTGCCTATTTTAAGAAACTGCGCACCATCCTCGTCTATCTCGGCACCTGCGACGGCGACATGGAAAAGGGCAATATGCGCGCCGACTGTAACGTCTCCGTGCGCCGCCCGGGCGAAAAGCTCGGTACCCGTTGCGAGATCAAGAACGTCAACTCGTTCCGCTTCATGCAACAGGCGATCGAGTTCGAGGCGCGCCGTCAGATCGAAATTCTCGAGGACGGTGGCAAGATCGACCAGGAAACGCGCCTGTTCGACGCCGTCAAGGTCGAGACGCGTTCGATGCGCTCCAAGGAAGAGGCCCACGACTACCGCTACTTCCCCGATCCCGACCTGCTGCCGCTGGAGATCGAGGAAGCGTGGATCGAGGATATCCGCAAGCACCTGGTCGAACTGCCCGACGACAAGAAGTCGCGCTTCATGGCGCAATACGGCCTGTCGGGCTATGACGCCGGCGTGCTGATTTCGGAACAGGCGCGCGCCGACTATTTCGAAGCCGCGGCAAAAGGCCGTGACGCCAAGCTGGTGGCCAACTGGGTGACCAACGAACTGCTGGCGCGCCTGTCGAAGGACGGCCAGGAGATCGGCGAAAGCCCGCTGCCGCCGGCGCATATCGCGGGCCTGGTCGAGCTGATCGAAAACGGCACCATCTCCAGCAAGATCGCCAAGACGGTGTTCGAGCACATGTGGGACGGCAAGGGCGCCACGACGCCCGCTGAAATCGTTGAAAAACATGGCCTGAAGCAGGTGACCGATACCGGCGCCATCGAAAAGGCCATCGACGAGATCATCGCCGCCAATCCGGACAAGGCCGAAGAGGTCAAGACCAAGCCCCAGGCTTTGGGCTGGTTCGTCGGCCAGGTGATGAAGGCAACCCAGGGCAAGGCCAATCCGGCCGCGGTCAACGACCTGCTGAAGGCCAAGCTCGGGGTCTAAGCCTCTCCGCTATCCATGAAGAAGCCCCCGCCGGACCATCGGCGGGGGCTTTCGTGTCCGTTGTAGTGCCCCATGTGGTGTCAAAAGAAGGGGGAGCTTTTGGGCATGGGGCGCGCCTGCCTTTGCCCCTGGGGGCGGTAGGGCCAGGCAGGGCTCAACGGCACGTCTTATTTGGAGGTCGACGACGAGGCGCTCGAGGTCGACGAGGACGACGATGAAGCGCTGCTGGAGGACGAGCTCGATTGTTGCGCTTGCGAAGCCAGGGGCGCAGCGGCCGCGACGGCAGCGATCAGGGCGCCGGCAATGGCGAGACGGGCAGTATTGGTCATGATGGTCTTCCTTTCGGATTTGGGGCGCAGTCAAGTATAGTCTCTCATGATCTTGAATCATGAGAGTTATGTCCGAAGTCTTGGAGGGCTTTGTCTCCGTCGAGGACGGTGGCATCTCACCCGCCGAATGTGACCAAAACCGGGCGAATATTATCGCATTGCAAAATCATAATCGGATTTTTATTTTAATGGCTTTTGGAAAAATATCCATTTTACACAACGAATACTTTTGACATTGGCGTAAAAAAAACGCCCTCGCGGCTGAGCCGTGAGGGCGCTTCTTATCGCATTTGCGTAATTATTTCGGCAGCTTGACGTCGGCGCCGGTGTCGGGAACGGCATTGCTGCTGCTCGACGCCATGGCGCCCGAGGTTGCCGGCGGCGTGCCGGTGGCATCGTTGGTCATGCCGGTGCCGGGGACGACGGGTGTGGCCGCGCCTGGCGTGGCGGTGCCGCTGGCCGGCGAGGCCATGGATCCGGCCGGCGCGACAGCGCCCGGCACGTTCGGATCCATGCTGCTGCTCATTTCCGACGAGGCGGCGACTGACGACGATGCCGAAGCGGCGGCGGCCGTCTTCTTCGACTTCACCTTGTGTTTGGCAGTGGTATGCGTGGTGGCGGAGGTGGCGCTTTGCGCCTGGGTGAGCGCCGGGACGGCGGCCGCGCCGGTGGTCAGGAGGACGGCAGCGGCGATGGGGAGGAACGTACGCATGATCGGAGTCCTTCAGTTAAATGTGCGAGCGGTCGAAACCGCGATTGGAGCAGTGCCGTCGGAATTCGCCTGGGGCGCGAAACCGAGGGCGCCGGCATAAGGGGCGGCGATCAAGGCGCGAAAGTGGCGGTTTGGTGACCTCGGCAAGTCCTAATCAGTTTTTTATTTTGAATTAAATCAATTAATTACAGATAATTTCACGGTAATTGGGC
>OUNM010988027.1_pt1 | contig 53320 bp, 48 predicted proteins | sample 1769961 | NCBI WGS metagenome assembly OUNM01 (sample SAMEA3914820, study PRJEB12502) | metagenome | biome: forest; material: soil | place: USA | collected 2012-03-12 | depth 0.3 m
CCGGGCGTCTAAGACCGAAGCATCGGCCCTCTTGCAAAAGAGGGCCTTTTTCTTTTGAGGTTTCATGCCGCATCCGCTGGCCGAACAACTGGTCGCCAAGCTCCTTGCCGGGGGCAAGCGCATCACGACGGTCGAAAGCTGCACCGGCGGCCTTGTGGCCGGCGCCATAACTTCGGTGTCGGGATCTTCGCAGGTCTTCGACTGCGGCTTCGTCACCTATTCCAATGCGGCGAAAAGCGCCATGGTCGGCGTGCCCCAGGACCTTTTGACGACGCATGGCGCGGTCAGCGAGCCCGTCGCGCGCGCCATGGCTGAAGGCGGGCGGATCAAGGCCGGCGCCGATATCGCCTTGAGTATCACGGGGATTGCCGGCCCGACCGGCGGATCGTCTGAAAAGCCGGTCGGGATGGTCTGTTTCGGCTTGAGTTTTACCAACCGCAACCGCGTCGTCACCGAAACGCGCGTCAAGCAATTCGGCAATATCGGCCGCGACGAGGTTCGCGCGGCGGCCCTGGAATTCGTGCTCGACTGGGCGCTGGACGTCCTGGCTTAAACCGCCTTGGGGTACAGGGTCTCGGCGCGGCCTTCGAAGCAGGCCATCAGCCTGGCCACGGCCTTGTCGAAATTGGCCTTGAGGAAGCCCGTCAGGAACGGGTTCTTGAATTCGAAGTCCATGACCAGCGATGCGCGGCAGCCGCCCGGCTTGCCCATCCAATCCGCATCTTCGAATTTCCACTGACATATCAGCGTCTTGAATGGACCTTTTAACAGGTGGATGTCGATGGTGCGTGCGCCCTCATTGCGTGTCACGCGCGTCGAGAAGCGTTCCGACAGGAACTTGAAGCCGACCCCCGCCTCGGCGTCGAAACGCGTCACCCCTTCGGATACGGTGGTGCGGTTGGTTACGCGCATCGACGTAATCCACGGAATATAATCCGGATATTTGTCGACGTCGCCGACCATTTCGAACAGCTTGGTGGCCTCGAACGGAAGGACGCGCTCGAAATTCACTTTCGTCATTACAGGCCTTTCGCGGCGCGGGCGGCGCGCAGGCGTTCGAAGTCCTCTCCGGCATGGTGCGACGAGCGCGTCAGCGGCGACGACGACACCATCAGGAAGCCCTTGGCGCGGGCGATCGATTCATAGGCCTTGAATTCGTCGGGCGTGACGAAGCGGTCGATGGCGGCGTGTTTGCGCGTCGGCTGCAGGTACTGGCCGATCGTGATGAAGTCGATGCCGGCCGAGCGCATGTCGTCCATGACCTGCATGACTTCTTCGCGCGTTTCGCCCAAGCCGACCATGATGCCCGACTTGGTGAACTGCTGCGGATCGCGTTCCTTGACGCGCTCCAGCAGGCGCAGGCTGTGATAGTAGCGTGCGCCCGGGCGGATCTTCAGATAGTTGCGCGGGACGGTTTCGAGATTGTGGTTGAACACGTCGGGCTTGGCGTCGATGACGATTTCGGCGGCGCCGTCCTTGCGCAGGAAGTCGGGCGTCAGGATTTCGATCGTCGTGCCGGGCGACTGGGAACGGATTTGGTGGATGACCTCGGCGAAGTGGCGCGCGCCGCCGTCGGCCAGGTCGTCGCGGTCGACGCTGGTGATGACGACGTGCGACAGCTTCATCAGGGCGACGGTTTCGCCGACGCGGCGCGGCTCGTCGGTGTCGAGCGGTTGCGGCAAGCCGGTCTTGACGTTGCAGAAGGCGCAGGCGCGCGTGCAGGTGTCGCCCATGATCATGATGGTGGCGTGGTTCTTCGACCAGCACTCCCCCATGTTCGGGCACGCCGCTTCTTCGCAGACCGTGTGCAGCTTGGCCTCGCGGACGATCTTCTGCGTTTCCATATATTGCGCCGAGCCGGGCGCGCGCACGCGCAGCCAGTCGGGCTTTTTCAGGATCGGCGAATCGGGGCGGTTCTGTTTTTCCGGGTGACGCAGTTCGCGGGCAGTGGCGGGTTCGACTCGATTGATAACGGTGACCATGTGCTCAACTTCAACAGACAGCGTACGTGCGTTGCCCCTAATTGGCCCCGTTGGTGTTGAATATCAAGTCAAATCGGTCAAGCAACCGTTACGGTTTCCGTGAGCCGTATTGAAATTTTACCTTGTCACGTTGCTGTCGTGGCACGACGGCCGAATATGGTTTATGGTCGTCCCATGCGATCCGCCCTCACCCGCCTTGTCTGTCTTATACCGGTGCTTGCCGCCCTGGCGTTGAGCGCGTGCTCCAAGGTTGAGCAGGCCGCCAAGGACATGCAGCCGGGCCGGGCCTTCCTCGACAGCCAGATCCCGCCGGGCCTTTCGCCGCAATACTTCCCGCCGCAAGGCTTCGTGTGGGGCGGCTACCGCGCCAAGGGCCTGCCCGAAGCGCGCTACGGCGTCGCCTCGCCCCCGATCAATCCGCGCGCCCAGGTCATGATCCTGGCCGACGCAGACTATCCGGCCGAAGCCTATTTCGAGCTGGCCAGCCAGCTTCTCGAAAAGGGCTACGGCGTGTGGCTGTTCGAAGTGCCGGGCCAGGGTGGTGCCGGGCACTATCTATTGCAAAATCAGAGTGTTTTTACGAAAAGCTATCACGACGGGCAATTGTCGGCCCTGGCCTTCATCCGCGATATCGTCCACCCCACCAAGGACAAGCCCTTGTTCATCGTGGGCACGGGTTACAGCGCCCTTTCGGCGCTGTCGCTGGCGGCCAATACGCGCGACGGCGCCATCGCGGGTTTCGTTGCCTACCAGCCCTATAGCGGCGGGGAAATCGCGCGCGGCACGGTCTGGCACCGCGACGACGCGGTCGCCACCTATTGGGGCGGCATCGCGCAGTCATGGCAGATGGCCAATCCCGACCTGCGTATCCGCGTCAAAAGCGACACCTGGCGCGACCAGACAAAGAGGGCGTTTGCCGAATTCAACAGCCTGCATTTGCCGGTGGTGTCGCTGACCGCCAAGGCACCGCCGGTCCTGATCGTCGAGCCCAAGGACGGCGCCGGGGGGGCGGCCAAGGGCCTGTGTAACCGCCTGTCGGCCTGCAAGACGGACGTCACCAGCAGCCCGCAGACCTTAGGCGACACCGTGGCGGACTTCGTCCGCGCCCAACTCGACGGCGGAAATCAGCCAGGCTCGTAAACCGCGTCTTAAGCCGCGCGTGTCATAGTTCCCTAAAGCAACGGGGATCGGGCTTGCGAAAGTTTCTCGGACGGTTCGTCACGGACGTGCAAGGCGCCACCGCCATGATCGTGGCGTTGAGCATAGTTGCGATCATCGTCCTTGTAGGCGGCGCCATCGATTTCAGCCGCGCCGTCCAGCTTCGTTCCAATCTCCAGGACTCGGCCGACGTCGCCAGTGTCGGCGCCATCGCCGTCAATTCGGTGGCCTACAAGTTCGGCGTCGCCATGAACGGCAACGGTACGCTGAGCGGCGGCGCCGAACAGGCGCTCAGCATCTTCAACAGCAATTTCCGGCCGGCCGCCGAGCTGTCGGCGGTCAGCCCCAATGCGACGGTATCGAAAACCGGGACCGTCATGACCGCCAGGGTGTCGGTCACCGCCAATTACAAGTCCTATATACTGGGCATGATCGGCCTCGGCACCATTCCGCTCAGCGTCGACTCGACCTCGACCTCGACCGTTCCGCCCTATATCGACTTCTACCTGCTGCTCGACAACAGTCCTTCGATGGGGGTGGGCGCGACGACGACCGACATCAACACCATGGTCGCCAACACCTCGGACAAGTGCGCCTTTGCGTGCCATGAGAACGACAAACCCGGCGCCGACTATTACGCCAAGGCCAAGAGCCTGGGCGTCACCACGCGGATCGACGTCGTGCGCCAGGCGACGCAGGACCTGATGACGACGGCCAAGTCGACCGAAACCATCGCCAATCAGTACCGCGTGGCCATCTATCATTTCGGCAAGGCCGCCGATGCGATCGACGCCAAGAACCCGGGCGCCTTCAAGCTTTCCGACCTGACCCCGGATCTGTCCAAGTCGTCGAGCGACGCCTCGGGCATCGATCTGATGACCATCCCCTATCAGGGCTATAATTCCGACCGCCAGACCAATTTCGACACGGTCCTCAAGGACATGAACAACGAGATCAAGGCTCCCGGCGACGGTATGTCCGCCGGTTCGCCGCAAAAGGTGCTGTTTTTCGTGTCCGACGGCGCCAACGATTCGTACGACTGCGCCTACTCGAACGGCAATACCTGCCGCCGTATCACGCCGCTCGACACCACGACCTGCAAGGTGCTGAAGAACCGTGGCGTCAAGATCGCGGTGCTTTACACCACCTACCTGCCGCTGCCGACCAACAGCTTCTACAATTCCTGGATGGCCAAGTACGTCACGCCCACGTCGCAGATCGCCGCCCAGATGCAGGACTGCGCCAGCGATGGCCTCTATTTCGAGGTCAGCCCCAGCCAGGGCATATCGGCGGCCATGACCGCGCTGTTCCAGCGTATCGTATCGGTCGTACGCATCAACTCGTAACACTGCGTAACATCGGGTTCCCTTCTCTCCGGGACGCAGCTATGATGCCCGCCTGTTGCGGCCGGGCCTGAGGGACGGCCGTGTTCATCTGCACGGACCGATCGCCGGTGATGGCCGGTGGCCCCGTGCCGGAGGGGAGCATAAGGCGCATGACGCGCAGCGGGACCAAGCGGGACTTCACGACGAAGGACCTGAGCCAGTCGCTATTCGAGGCGCTGGTCGAAGCCAGATCGACTTATGGCGGCAATAAGCTCATCATCGAGGACCAGGAGCGCAAACCCCTGTCCTACGACATGTTTCTGGCCGGCACCTTTGCCATTGCCAGGCTGTTGAAGCGCCATATCGGCGATGAACAGCGCATCGGCCTGATGCTGCCGACCTCGCTCGGTGGCGCGCTCAGCTTCTGGGGGCTGCATGCGCTCGGCCGCGTTCCCGTCATGATCAACTTCACCGCCGGCCAGGCCAATATCCGGGCGGCCGCGCAGGTTTCGCAGATCAAGACCGTCGTCACCGCCCGCCGCTTTGTCGCCAGCGCCAAGCTGGAAGACCTGATCGAGGCCATGTCGGCCTATGTCCGCATCATCTATCTCGACGATATCCGCAAGGAGCTGGGTGTGGCCGACAAGGCCTGGGCCTTCGTCGCCTCCAAGCTGCCGCTGATGTTCGCCAAAAGGACCACGGCCGACGACATGGGCGTCATCCTTTTTACCTCGGGCAGCTTCGGCACGCCGCGCGGTGTCGTGCTCAGCCAGCGCAACCTGGTCGCCAATACGCGCCAGATCCAGGCGCATATCGCGCTCGATCCCGACTGGGTCGCCTTCAATCCCATGCCGATCTTCCACTCGCTGGGCCTGACCGGGGGCGTCATCCTGCCGCTGCTGGCCGGTTTGCGCAGTTTCCAGTATCCGTCGCCGCTGCACGTCAAACAGATCCCCGGCCTGTTGCGTGACACCCACGCCTCGCTGCTGTTCTCGACCGACACCTTCGTCAACCAATATGCGCGCCAGGGCGAACCCGAAGACTTCAAGTCGCTGGAATTCGTCGTTTGCGGCGCCGAAAAGGTGCGCGAAGAGACGCACACCCTGTTCAAGACGCAGTTCGGCGGCCTGCCCATCCTCGAAGGCTACGGCGTGACCGAATGTTCGCCGGTGGTGGCCGTGAACTTCCCTGACAACAACCATTACGGCACCGTCGGCAAGCCGTTGCCGGGCATGGAAACACGCCTCGAAACGGTTGAAGGTATCAAGGAAGGTGGGCGCCTTTATGTCAAGGGACCCAACGTGATGTCTGGATATCTTAATCCTGAATCTCCGGATGTTGTCGAGACGCCGAAAGACGGCTGGCACGACACCGGCGACATCGTCACTTTCGATGCCGACGGCTTCATCAAGATTCTCGGCCGTGCCAAGCGCTTTGCCAAAATCGCCGGCGAAATGGTGTCGCTGACCGCGGTCGAGCGCATCGCCGAGGAGGTCTGGCCCGATAACCGCCATGCCGTCGTCGCCGTGTCCGACGACAAGAAGGGCGAACGCCTGGTGCTGATCACCGACCGCGGCGACGCCGATATCTCGCGGCTGACCAACTGGGCGAAGGAAAACGGCACCCCGGCCCTGGCCATCCCGAAGAAGATCCTCAAGGTCGACGCCGTGCCCGTCCTGGGGTCGGGCAAGACCGACTACGTCACCCTGCAGAAGCTGGCCGAGGTGGAATCGCGTGCTGCCTAGATAGAATCTTGCGGCATAGAACCACATGGACATAACGCCGTATTGACAGGTTAAGGCCCGCATTCTAAGGCGCGATCATGGCAAGGCATAAGACATCGGTGAAGCCGGTGCCCGAACTTCGGTTCTGGGCGTGCTTCGCCGTGGTCTTCGCCCTGCTGAGCCAGGCCTTCTTCCCGATGCAGGCCATGGCCATGTCGGGTGGTTCGCGGTTCGTGCTCTGTACCGACGGCGCGGCGCCGACAGCCGATACCGTGTCGCAGAAGCTATTCGGCAAAGGCAAGCCCGGCTTCATGGGCATGAAGTGCGTCGATTGCGTGCTGGCGACGATCACCGCCCTGCCCGTCCCGGCGCCCATGGCCGTCCCGGTAAGCTATACGTCGGAACGTATCGCCTTCCAGGCGACGAAGCCCTCGTCAAACGTTCGCGCCCGCGCGCCGCCGCGTCCCCATTCCTGCGGACCACCCCAAACCGTCGAAGCCTGATCCGCCGGCGCGCCTCTGCGCGCCCGTTTCCCAAGCTCTTCGAACGGTTCCTCTCTTGAAAACGCTATCCCTGCGCCTCATGACGGCGCTTTTGGCCACCACGGCCCTGTCTCCCGTCGTCGTCCACGCTGAAGGCGACGCCACCGAAATCGTCGTCACCGGCGTGCGGCCGGAAAAGCCGCCCACGACGACGGAAACCACGACGGCTGAAACCCTGTCGCGCACCACCAATGTCGTCACACCGGAAGACGCACTGCGCTACCTGCCGAATCTGACGGTGCGCCAGCGCCACCTTGGCGACACCCAGTCGCCGGTGACGACGCGGACCTCAGGCGTCGGCGCCTCGGCCCGCAGCCTGATCTATGTCGACGGCATCCTGATTTCGGCCTTGATCGGCAACAATAACGGCAGCGCCTCGCCGAAATGGGGGATGATCGCGCCGGAAGCCGTGTCGCGCGTCGACGTCATGTACGGGCCGTTCTCCGCTGCCTATCCCGGCAACTCCATGGGCGCGGTCATCGAAGTGACGACGCGCATGCCGGAAACCCTGGAAGGCAGCATCGAGGTCCAGGGCGCGTCGCAGCGCTTCAAAAAGTATGGCGATGACGACGCCTACGGCACAAGCCACGTGGCGGGATCGATCGGCAACCGGATCGGCCGGTTTGCCTTTCGTCTGAGCCTCAATCACCTCGATAGCCAGTCGCAGCCGTTGTCGTATGTCACGGCGACGTCTGGGGCGGCGGGGAGTTTCAGCGATTTCAATCGGTTGGGCCAGGCGATTAAGGTTCTGGGGTCATCGGGCCTGGAGCATCAGATTCAGGACACCGTGTCAGGCCGTTTGACCTATGACCTGGGCAACGCGACGACGGCGGCCTATACTTTCGGTCTGTTTGCCAACCGCGACAGCGCACACGCCAACACCTACCTAAGCGACAGCAGCTATACGGCGGGCTTCCTCAGCGGTGTCTACCGCCTGGAGGAAACGCAACTGGCGCAAGCCCTGTCGCTGGCGTCGCACACTAACGGCGTCTTCGACTACGAACTGGTGGCGACGCACTTCGATACACTGAAAAGCCGCCAGCGGACGCCGACGGTGCTTTCCACCTGGCAGAGCGAGGGCGCGGGCTCGGCCACCGAACTCGACGGCACCGGCTGGACGACGCTCGACGCCAAGGGCGTCTGGCGGCCGCAAGGCGTGAGTGGCGCGCACGTCGTCAGCTTCGGTTTGCACGGCGACCGCTTCGTCCTCGACAATCCGAAATATGCCCTGGCCAACTGGCAAACCGGCGGCGACGGCGCTTTGCAGACGCTTAGCCAGGGGCAGACGCAAAACCTCGGCGCCTGGGTGCAGGACGCATGGCGCCTGACGCCGCAGGTCAAGGCGACGCTGGGCTTGCGGTTCGATGACTGGCGCGCCAGCCATGGGCGCAACTATTCGGCCACGCCACCCCTCGATGCCGCACGGCCCGAACGCCACGCCACCGGAGTCTCGCCCAAGGCGGTGGTCGCCTGGGCCCCGAACGACGCCTGGACGTTCAAGGCCTCTGCCGGTGTCGCCTACCGTTTCCCAACCGTCACCGAGCTATATCAGGCGGTGACGACCGGCGTGCAGCTATCGACGCCGGATCCGACGCTTCGCCCCGAACGCACCCTGTCAACGGAACTGTCGGCCGAACGCACGTGGCCGAAGGCGAGTATCCGCGTCTCGCTGTTCGAAGAGCATGTCGCCAACACCCTGCTGTCGCAGACCGGGACGTTGAGCAACGCGTCTGTCAGCTTTGTGCAGAATGTCGACCGCACCCACGCATCGGGCATCGAACTGGTGGCCGATCGCCAGGACATCCTGCCGGGCTTCGACCTGTCGGGATGGGTGACCTATGTCGATGCGCGCACCGACCGCGACGCGGGCTTTACGGCCGCCGAGGGCAAGCGCCTGCCGCAGGTCCCGCTCCTGCGTGGGGCGGTGGTAGCGACCTGGCGGGCGTCTTCGAAGCTCGATCTGAGCCTGGCCGCGCGCTACAGCGACCGCAGCTTTGCGACCATCGACAATATCGATGTCTATGCCAACACCTATCAGGGCTTCAGCGGTTATTTCGTGATGGACGCGCACGTGCGGTACAAGATCGACCGACACTGGACGCTCGACGGCGGCGTCACCAACCTCAACAACCGCAGCTATGTCCTGTTCCATCCCTTCCCGCAACGGACGGCCTTGGTGGGGTTGAAATATAGCTTCTGATTTGAAAGTGGAATTTTGAGTAACTTGCGGGTTTGAGTGATTTGCAAATTGCAAGCAATGTGAATCTTTCTTCCCTTGCACCTCCCCATCGCTACGCGACAGGGAGGTGCAAGGGGGAAGTATAAAAACAAAAAACCCGCCCCGGTGTCCCGGAGCGGGTTTTGCATTTCAGCCTGTCAAAAAGCCTAGAGGTTGATCATCCGGCCGTCGGCGTCGAGCGACGCTTCGAGGATAGCCTCCGACATGGTCGGGTGCGGGAAGACCGTGCCCTGCAGGTCTTCCTCGGTCGCTTCCATGGTGATCGCCAGGCAGAAGCCCTGGATCATTTCGGTGACGTTGGCGCCGATCAGGTGGGCGCCCAGCAGCGCGCCGGTCTTCTTGTCGAACAGCACCTTGACGAAGCCGCCGGGTTCGCCGGCCGCGATCGCCTTGCCGTTGGCCTTGAACGGGAAGCGGCCGATCTTGACGTCGATCCCCTTCTCCTTGGCGCCCTGCTCGGTCAGACCGACGCTGGCCACTTCCGGAGTCGCGTAGGTGCAGCCCGGGATCGGCGGGTTGAGGTTCGACAGTTTCTTGCCGGCCATGTAGTCGGCGGCGTGGACCGCTTCGTGGCTGGCCTTGTGCGCCAGCCAGGGCGGACCCGCGCAGTCGCCGATGGCGAACAGGCCTTTGACATTGGTCTTGCCATGGCTGTCGTTCTTGACGTGGCCGCGGTCCATTTCGACGCCCAGCTTGTCGAGCCCGATACCGTCGGTATTGGCGACGATGCCGACGGCGACGATGCAGCCTTCGGCGTTCAGGACCTCGGACTTTCCGGCGACCTCGACGGTCACGGCGACAGCGTCCTTGGTCTTTTCGACCTTGGTCACCTTGGCACCGACGCGGAACTTGATGCCGCGCTTTTCGAACGCCTTGTGGGCCTCGGCCGACACTTCCTTGTCCTCGACCGGCAGGATGCGGTCGAGCGCCTCGATCACCGTGACGTCGGCGCCGAGCGAGCGGTAGAAGCTGGCGAACTCGATGCCGATGGCACCCGAACCGATGACGACCAGCGACTTCGGCATGCTCTTGGGCGTCAGCGCGTTACGATAGGTCCAGATGCGGTCGCCGTCCGAAACGGCGCCGATCTGCGGGATTTCCCGGGCGCGGGCGCCGACCGCCAGCATGACGTTCTTGGCTTCGACCGTCTGCGTGCCGCCGGCGTTGAGCTTGACGACGACCTTGGGGGCGTCCTTGCCGGGTTCCAGCGTGGCGAAGCCTTCGATCACATCGATCTTGTTCTTCTTCATCAAATAGCCGACGCCGCCGTTGAGCTGCTTGGCGACCGCACGTGAGCGTCCGACGACCTTTTCGAAGTCGAAGCCCGGCTTTTCGCCGGTCAGGCCGTAGTCCGACAGGTGGTTGATCTTGTCGAAGACTTCGGCGGACTTGAGGAGCGCCTTGGTCGGGATACAGCCCCAGTTTAGGCAGATGCCGCCCAGCAGTTCACGCTCGACGATGGCGACCTTGAGGCCGTTTTGCGAGGCGCGGATGGCGCCTTCGTAACCGCCGGGGCCCGAACCGATCACTACGAGATCATAAGTCATGTATTTTCACCTTGTTTGTTCTCCAGGACGCGATTTGCTTCGCGTCCTGGCAAGGGCAAGTGCCCGCCGCCGCACGTGCGGCGAGCCTAGCGGCGTTTGAGCGGAAAAATTAGGCGTGACATCGCAGATGTCACGCTAACATCTTAATCGGATCTTCGATCAGCGGCTTGAAGGCGCTGATGAACTTCGCGCCGATCGAACCGTCGACGACGCGGTGGTCGCAGGTCAGCGTCACCGACATGACGGTCGCCACGGCCAGCTGGCCGTTCTTGACGACCGCGCGCTGTTCGCCGGCGCCGACCGACATGATGCAGCCCTGCGGCTCGTTCAGGATCGAGGTGAAGGTCTTGATGCCGAACATGCCGAGGTTGGACACCGAGAAGGTGCCGCCCTGGAATTCTTCCGGCTTCAGCTTGCGGTCGCGGGCGCGCTGGGCCAGGTCCTTCATCTCGGTCGAGATTTCGGCCAGGCTCTTCGTCTCCGCCTTGCGCACGATCGGGGTGATCAGGCCGCCGTCGATCGCCACGGCCACGGCGATGTCGGCATTGTGGTGCAACGCGATGCCTTCGGGCGTGTACGACGCATTGGCTTCCGGCACCTGCTTCAGCGCCAGTGCCACGGCCTTGATGATCATGTCGTTGACCGAGACCTTCACGCCGCGCGATTCCAGGGCCGTGTTGATCTTGGCGCGCGCTGACAAGAGGCTGTCGAGTTCGATATCGACGGTCAGCGGGAAGTGCGGGATGTCGCGGAACGACTCGGTCATACGGCGGGCGATGACCTTGCGCATGCCGTCGAGCGGAACCAGGTCGTAGGAGCCGGCGGGGATGCCCATCTGCTCGAGCGACTGGACCTTGCGCGGTTCGGCACCGGCAGACGCCGTCGCCGGAGCCGCCTTGCCGCCGCCCGTGCGTTGCGCTTCCTCGATGTCGCGCTTGATGATGCGGCCGCGCGGGCCCGTGCCCTTGATACCCTTAAGGTCGAGATTGGCCATCTGCGCCAGGCGGCGGGCCAAAGGCGACGCCGCGACGCGGGTACCCGAAGCGGCAGCAGGCGCTGCCGCCGGAGCCGGTGTCGCGGCGGGAGCCGGAGCCGCGGTTTTAGGGGCTTCAGCAGCGGCAGGTGCCGCAGCAGGTGCGGCTTTCGGCGCCGGAGCGGCCCCGCCCTCGCCCTTCAGACGGGCGATCGGCGTATTGACCTTCACGCCTTCGGTGCCGGCGGCGACGAGGATCTCGTCGACGACGCCTTCATCGACGGCCTCGACCTCCATGGTCGCCTTGTCGGTCTCGATTTCGGCGATGACGTCGCCGGCATTGATAGTGTCGCCGACCTTGACGTGCCACTTGGCGAGGATGCCCTCTTCCATGGTGGGCGACAGGGCTGGCATCAAAATGTCAGTCATTTCAAATTATTCCCTGTGTTTCTTAACGGTAGCACACGGCCTTGACGGCCTTGACGATCTTTTCGACCGACGGCACGACCAGGGCTTCGAGATTGGCGGCGTACGGCATCGGCACGTCTTCCTGGTGGACGCGCAGCGGCGGTGCGTCGAGATCGTCGAAGGCGTGTTCGACGACCTGGGCGGCGACTTCGGCGCCGACGCCGCACGGACCCCAGCCCTCTTCGACCGTGACCAGGCGGTTGGTCTTTTTCACCGAAGCGATGATGGTCTCGGTGTCGAGCGGACGCAGGGTGCGCAGGTTGACGACTTCGACGTCGATGCCTTCGGCGGCCAGCTGCTCGGCGGCCTTGAGCGCGAAACCGACCATGCGCGAGTGCGCGGTGATCGTGACGTCCTTGCCCTCGCGCTGGATCTTGGCCTTGCCGATCGGCAGGACGAAGTCATCCATCTGCGGAATTTCGAACTCGTTGCCGTACATCATCTCGTGTTCGAGAAAGACGATCGGGTTCGGATCGCGGATGGCCGCCTTGAGCAAGCCCTTGGCGTCGGCCGCGTCGTACGGCGCGATGACCTTCAGGCCGGGGACGTTGGCGTACCAGGCCGAATAGTCCTGGCTGTGCTGGGCGGCCACGCGGGCGGCGGCGCCGTTCGGGCCGCGGAAGACGATCGACGACTTGATCTGGCCGCCGGACATATACAGCGTCTTGGCGGACGAATTGATGATGTGGTCGATGGCCTGCATGGCGAAGTTGAACGTCATGAACTCGACGATCGGCTTCAGGCCGGCCATGGCGGCGCCCGACCCGATACCGGCAAAGCCCATTTCGGTGATCGGGGTGTCGATGACGCGGCGCTCGCCGAACTCTTGCAACAGGTCGCGCGAGACCTTGTAGGCGCCCTGGTACTGGGCGACTTCCTCGCCCATCAGGAAGACGGCGTCGTCGCGGCGCATTTCCTCGGCCATGGCGTCGCGCAGCGCGTCGCGGACGGTGATCTTCACCATCGGCGTGCCTTCCGGGATTTCCGGATCGCGGACTTCGGCCTTCGGGGCGACCGGGGCTGCGGCCGGCGCGGCTTCAGCCTTCGGGGCTTCGGCAGCGGGTGCCGCCGTGGCGGGGGCCGGGCTGGCCGAGGCGCCGCCTTCCAGGCGGGCGATCGGCGTATTAACCTTGACGCCTTCGGTGCCGGCCTCGACCAGGATGGCCTCGACCTTGCCTTCGTCGACGGCTTCGACTTCCATCGTCGCCTTGTCGGTTTCGATTTCGGCGATCACCTGACCGGCCGTGATTTCGTCGCCGGCCTTGATGAGCCACTTGGCGAGCGTGCCCTCCTCCATCGTCGGAGACAGGGCGGGCATAAGAATGTCAGTCATGGAGAATTATGCCTCGAGATAAACTTCGGTGTACAGTTCGGACGGATCGGGTTCGGGCGAGGTCTGGGCGAATTCGACCGCTTCCATCACGATCGCCTTGACCTCGGTGTCGACGGCCTTCAGCTCGTCCTCGGGTACGCCCTGCTGTTCCAGCATCTGCTTGATGTGGTCGATCGGGTCGCGCGTCGACTTGACGGTGTCGACCTCTTCCTTGGAGCGGTACTTGGCCGGGTCGGACATCGAGTGGCCGCGGTAGCGGTAGGTCTTCATTTCCAGAATGTAGGGGCCCTTGCCCGAACGGGCGTGCTCGGCGGCGCGCTGGGCGGCTTCGCGGACGGCGAAGACGTCCATGCCGTCGACCGTCTCGCCCGGGATGCCGAAGCTTGAGCCGCGTTGCGACAGGTTGACCGTGGCCGAGGCGCGGGCCAGCGACGTGCCCATGGCGTATTCGTTGTTTTCGATGACGTACACGACCGGCAGCTTCCACAGCTGGGCCATGTTGAAGCTCTCATACACCTGGCCCTGGTTGGCGGCGCCGTCACCGAAGTAGGTGAAGGAGACGTTGCCGTTGTTCTTGTACCAGTCGGCGAAGGCCAGGCCCGTGCCCAGGCTGACCTGGGCGCCGACGATGCCGTGGCCGCCGAAGAAGCCGGCTTCGATGTCGAACATGTGCATCGAGCCGCCCTTGCCCTTGGATGTGCCGCCCGACCGGCCGGTCAGCTCGGCCATGACGGCCTTGGGATCCATGCCGGCGGCCAGCATATGGCCGTGGTCGCGATAGCCGGTGATGACCTGGTCGCCCTTTTCGGCCGCGGCGTACATGCCGACCGCGACGGCTTCCTGGCCGATATAGAGGTGGCAGAAGCCCCCGATCAGACCCATCCCGTAGAGCTGGCCTGCGCGCTCTTCGAAGCGGCGGATCAGGACCATTTCCCGGTAGTATTTCAGCAGTTCGTCCTTCGACGTGTTGCGCAAGGCCGGGCTTGCGCCGTCGTTGCCTTTGGTGCTGGTCTGGGCGGCACGCGCCATGGACACCTCCTCAAATGTGAACTGGCCGGAAAGAACACTCGGCCTCCAGAAATCATCTCAGCGCGTGAAAATGCCGCGCGAAGGGGCCGGAAAGCCACGCCTTATTCGCGTCGTCGTCTCTCGGGCACCTCCCTTTAGGAGAACCGTGCCCCGGCGTAAAGTGGTATTAAAAGATCAGGACGCGACGTTGCTGGTCGTGTCGTAACGAATGACGTAGGCATTCGGCTCGGTCAGGCCGAGCAGCAGGCGCGCGCGTTCTTCGAGTAAATCCTTGGAAAGATTATCCGAACGCAAGTATTTGGCGCGGGCTTCCAGGTCGGCGCGCTGGACTTTGAGTTCAGCGAGCTGCTTTTCCTTTACGATCAGGTCTTTATCGCGCGATTCCTGAGAAAAGAATCCCTTGTCGCCCGTCAAATACTGCACGCATACATATGTAAGGACCAGAATTATGGCCAGGGTCGGCAGATATGGACGTAATCGGAACCACATGACTTACGTCCTTCTGGACACGGGTAGGCGACGGATGAAACCTTTTTCCGCCTTTCTGGTTAACAAACTGTTGCGAAACATGTCGGAGAAATGAGAAAAATTTATCGAAATCCGAGAGTTGCGCCCGCGGATTCATCACGGCGTTTTTATCAAAACTGTCAAATTCCGAATCCCCGGGGCGGACAACTGCGGCTTTTCGTCCCGAAATATGGGTGATTCAAAGGTTAACTGAAAACTAATCCATAAAGCGATGTGTCGATTAGACTTGTAGCAAGATCAATGCGGCGTGACCTTCGCCACGCGCATGAAAAAAGGCGTGAAGCCGAAGCTTCACGCCTGTCTTAAAGCTTGATCTCAACCGATCAGCAGCGGATGACGCCGACGCCGGCATAGACGGCTTCGTCGTCGAGCAGCGATTCGATGCGCAGCAGCTGGTTGTACTTGGCCAACCGGTCCGAACGGGCCAGCGAGCCGGTCTTGATCTGGCCGCAGTTCATGGCGACCGACAGGTCGGCGATCGTCGAATCCTCGGTCTCGCCCGAACGGTGCGACATGACGCTGGTGTAGCCGGCGCGGTGCGCCATATCGACGGCGTCCATGGTTTCCGACAGGGTGCCGATCTGGTTGACCTTGACCAGGATCGAGTTGGCCATGCCTTCGACGATGCCGGTTTCCAGGCGGTCCGGATTGGTGACGAACAGGTCGTCGCCGACCAGTTGGATGCGGTCGCCCAGGTGCTCGGTCAGGAGCTTCCAGCCCTCATAGTCGTCCTCGGCGCAACCGTCCTCGATCGAGCAGATCGGGAAGGCGTCCGCCAGCTTGACCAGGTAGTCGACCATGCCGGCCTGGTCGAGAATCTTGCCCTCGCCCGTCATGTTGTACTTGCCGTCCTTGAAGAACTCGGTCGAGGCGACGTCCATGGCCAGCCAGAAGTCGGAGCCGGCCTTGTAGCCCGCCTGCTCGCCCGCCTTCATGATGAAGGACAGGGCTTCTTCGGCCGAGGCGAGGTTCGGCGCGAAGCCGCCTTCATCGCCGACATTGGTGTTGTGGCCGGCCTGCTTCAGGCCCTTCTTCAGCGAGTGGAAGATTTCGGCGCCCATGCGCAGCGCTTCCGAGAAGGTCTCGGCGCCGGCCGGCACGATCATGAATTCCTGGATGTCGATGGGATTGTCGGCGTGGGCGCCGCCGTTGATGATGTTCATCAGGGGAACGGGCAGGACGCGGGCCTGAAGGCCGCCGACATACTTGTAGAGCGGCAGGTTGGTCGACTGGGCCGCGGCGCGCGCGGTGGCCAGCGAGACACCGAGGATGGCGTTGGCGCCGAGGCGTGCCTTGTTCGGCGTGCCGTCGAGATTGATCAGGGTCTGGTCGAGGCGGCGCTGATCCAGCGCTTCGAAGCCCGACAAGGCGTCCAGGATTTCGCCGTTGACCGCGTCGACCGCCTGGCGCACGCCCTTGCCGCCGTAGCGCTTCGGGTCGTTGTCGCGCTTTTCCACCGCTTCGTGCGCGCCGGTCGAGGCGCCCGACGGGACAGCGGCACGGCCGAAGCTGCCGTCATCGAGCGTCACGTCGACTTCGACCGTGGGGTTACCACGCGAGTCGAGGATTTCACGGGCGGCGATATCGATGATTTCGGGCATGTAGGGCGTCCTGCAATATGAGAGGTCGGAAGTATCCGCGCCCCCTTAGCAAGGCTGGCCCGGGGTGGCAACCCTTGGGGCAACCCGGGCGGCGCGCTTACGGCGCGACCGTATAGCCGTCCGACGGCGAAATCCACAGCACCGGCTGGTCCTGTTCGGGCTGGCGCTTGCCGTCCATGCTGGCCTGCGCCACAAGCTTGCCCGAAGCGTCCGGGACATAGACCGTGCAGATTTCGTGGCCGATGATGCCGCTTAGGCCCTGGGTGATCGAATTGAGCACCGGGCTGGCTTCCTCTGGCGTCATCAGGTGGTCGCCGACCGTTACCTTGCCGGCGGCGATGTCCTCGGCGCGAATGGCGCCGCATACCGCGCCGTCCTTGAGAGTGACGCGCGTCGTCGTATCCAGCGTCACCACGGGAGACTTGTTCAGCAGCACCACGGACCGGTTGTCGAAGCCGCCGTCGTCGCGCGCGACATAGTAGGCCAGGGACATGCAGGTCTTCTTCGCCGTGTCGGGAACATAGCACTGGATCTGGCCCTGGGCGGCGGGCGTCAGAGGGGCGGCGTAGGCGGCCGCGGCCAGGGCAAACAAAATCATCGTCGTCTCCGAATGTCTTCGCGTGTGGCCGCAAGTGACGATCACCTTGTGGCGACACGATGGCGGAAACGAAAAAGGACGCGGTCCTTACAATCGCGTCCTCTGCTTTATCAGTGCGGAAGTTCGGTCACCGGATCGACCACCTTGTGATTCCGCCAGACTTCGACGTGCAGGTGCCCGCCCGTGGATTGGCCCGTATTGCCCGACGTCGCGATCTGCTGGCCGGCCTTGACGTGGTCGCCGATTTTCACCGTCTGGGTATCGAGGTGGGCGTATCGCGTCATCAACGTGCCGCCGTGGTCGATCTCCACGACCTTGCCGTAGTATTTGTGATCGTAGACGGCGCTGACCGTGCCGTCGGCCGCGGCCTTCACGGGAGTGCCCACCGGGGCAATGAAATCGATGCCCGAGTGGAAGCCAGGCTTTCCGGTGAACGGATCCGTACGCGCCCCGAAGGGGCTGGTCATGGGGCGGTCGATGGGCATGGCCGTCAGCTTGCCGGGGACGGGCTTCTCAATGAGCGGCGGCGCGTCCTTTGCGGGCGGCGCCAGCGGCGCCTGGGCGGGTTCCTGCACCTGCGACCAGGCGAACTGCGCCACGCCCAAGGGCACGATCAGGGCGGCGGCCATGGCGGCCACGACAAGACGCGGCTTGCCTGATTTGGCGGGCGGGCGCATAATTTCACTAATTCTCATGCGGTAATCTCCAGATTTTTCGGGTGAGAAGGCCGTCGGAGCGTATTGCCGTACGTCTCCGGCGGCATGCTTGAGGACCCTGACGAGGGCTTCGGCATAGGTCCCGCGCATTTCGGGGGCGGACGCGACGACAACAGCGTCGCAGGCCAATTCGGCGGCCAGGCGGCATCGGCGCGTCTGGGAGCGAACGAAGGGGTTGAACCAGAAAATCGTATCGACGACGGCCAGTGTCACGAACCAGCGCGAGTCGCCGCGCCTCAGGTGTTCGCGTTCGTGGCTGAGGATCATCTGTAATTGCGCGCGCGACAGGCAGCGCAACAGGCTTTCCGGCATCAGGATGGTGGTGCGGCCGAGCACCAGCGGCGTGGTCCTGGCGGGTGTAAGGCGCACGCCCTCGCCCCATTCCTTCACCGGCTGCGAGCTCGAGGCCAGGCGATGGAGGCGCACGAGGCCGATCGACAATCGCGCGGCGTGAAGCGCAAATCCCGCGCCATAGAGCGTGATACCGCTGACGAAGGCCAGATACAGCCAGTCGATATGGAATGTGACGGCCGCCGCCGCGGCGGCCGGAGCGACGGGCGCGACCGTCCCCTCGCCGACCGCAGGCAACGGCAGGGCGGGAACGGGCAGGCTTAGGGGCACATAGCGCGCGGCCACGGCGACCATTAGCCCGATCAGGACCGGTAGAAGCATCAGGGCCAGGTCGCGCTTTTCCGTTTTGTCATCAATATATTGCGAGCCGTTCCTCAACGCCTGCATGTGCTTGAGCGCGCAAACGACGGCCGACCAAAGGAACGGCACGACCAGGACGACCACAACCCCCGTATACATCCTATTCTCCCTCTTGCAGGCGTTTCAGCAGGTCTTCGAGCTCGTCTATCTCCTCGGGCGAGATCAGCTTGCTGCCGGCAAAGGCCGCGGCCGGCAAAGGCGCGTCCATGCCCAGCACGTCACGGGCAAAGGCGGTGGAGAGCGCCGCCAGGGTTTCGAGCTTGCCCTGCCCCGCCACATAGGTCTTGAGCCCGTGCACGCTTTCGACGCGCACCAGGCCCTTTTCCTGCATGCGGTCCAGCGTCTTGCGCGTCGCTGAATAGGACCAGCCGGTTTCCGCCTCGCTGGCGTCCTGGATTTCGCGGGCGCTCATCCGGCCCTCGCGCCACAAATGGTGCAGCAGCTTAAGCTCATAATCGCTGGGTCGGATCATGATGTTCCCTTTTACCTGTGCGACACGTGTCGCATACGTGCGACGGGGAGTCAATCGCGGAAAAGCGCACTGATATCGGCGGGCGTTTCGAACAGATGGTCGGGCCGTTCGGTGGCCAGACGGGCCGGCGCGGAGTAGCCCCAGACGACGGCACCGGCGACCATCCCGCAGGCGCCGGCCGCATCGATGTCGCGGACCTCGTCGCCGATCGCCAGGGTTTCTTCCGGCTTTACCCCAGCGGCCTTCATCACTGTCCGGAACTTCGCCACCTTGCCGAACATCGAGGCGCCGCAGGCATAGTGCCGGATGTGGCCGGCGCTCGCGCCCAGCACGGTCTCGACATTCCCGCGCGCATTCGAGGTAACGACGGCGGTCTGGACGCCCTGCACCGCCAGGTGCTCCAGGACCCCGGCCATGCCGTCGAACATCGGGATGCGGTGAAGGTCCCTGCTTTGCAGCGTCCGGGCGTGGGCGGCGATCATCGGCACCTTCCATGGAGGTACGCCGTGAAGACGCATCAGCTCGCGCGCATCGAGATGACGCAGCGCTTCGATGTTCGACCGGTCGAGCTTCCGGAAATCAAAGCGCTCGGCGACGGCGTCGAAGACGTCGAGGAACCAGGGAAACGAGTCGGCCAGGGTGCCGTCGAAATCGAAGATGACCAGCTTGATCGGCATGCGCCCCTCCTGAAACGAAAAACGCGGGCCGTGTGGGGCCCGCGTCTTAAGCGTCAGCGACTTCGAAGAAATTAATCGTTCTTCGGCGTCAGGACCTGGCGGCCCTTGTACATGCCGGTCTTCAGGTCGATGTGGTGCGGACGGCGCAGTTCGCCGGTGTCCTTGTCTTCGGTGTAGGGGTTGGTGCCCAGGGCGTCGTGCGAGCGGCGCATGTTGCGACGCGAGGGCGAGGTTTTCCGCTTGGGTACGGCCATGTCCGTCTCTCTTTTCTGGTCGAAGGCCCAACGCTCGACCGGAGCATCCAGGCGCAAAAATAAGGTTCGGCCCAAAGTGTCGGGCCGGAAGGCGCGCCTTATGCCCCAAGTCGCGCCTGCGATCAAGGCCTTTGTTGGCTTTTTCAGGCCTCGGCGGGCGCCGGGGCCTTCAGGCGTTCCAGCCTCTGCCACGCCTGCTCCGCCTGGCGCGCATCGAAGGTGCGCGGGCTGCGATAGGTCTTGCCGTCGAGCAAGGTCACCGTAACACCGTAAGCGACGCGGCCGCCATCGTCGTCGTAGCTGTATTGTTCGCGCGTCAGCGTTTCGATGTCGCCGGCCTTGATGCGCAGATCCTTCTGCCACGAGGTCAGGCTGAGCAGCCGGATACGCACGTGGTCGTCGCCGATTTTCCATTCGCGGTGGCGCCCGACGCACGCCCAGACAATGACGAACAAGGACAAGGGCATGGCGATGATCATCAACAGCCCGAAGCCCAGGGGCGATTCCTTGCCGGCCGAGACCGCCGGCCACTCGCTCCATGCGCTGGCGATCGTCGCCGCGGCCAGGACCACGCCGACGAGAAGGTAGAGCGTGCGCACCGTGGCGCCCAGATCATCCTTCAGTTTCATGCCGTTCCCCTTCGATTCGGGCGTCAAACCGGACACATTGCGACAGGATGATAAAAGCCACGGCCCGGTCTGACCAGACCGGGCCGTGCAGATGGTTATGAACCGTTGCGCAGAAGTCGCGGATTGTGACTCAGAGTTGCGCGGACGCCTCGACCTCGACCAGCCATTCCGGATTGATCAGCGCCGAAGTGCCGATGAAGCTGCACGCCGGACGAATCTCGGCGAACAGCTCGCCGTGGGCGCGCGCGGCCTCTTTCCAGGTCGACATGTCGGTCAGAAAGATGCGCGTGCGGATGATGCTGGCGGCGGTCCCACCGGCGTCCTCGACGGCCTTGACGATGATGTCCAGCGCCGCTCGGGTCTGGGTGTAGACGTCGCTGCCGGCGACCTTGCCGTCCTTTATCGGCGCCGTGCCGGACACTTCGATGCGGTCACCGTGGCGCACGGCGCGGGAGAAGCCGATCTCGCCTTCGAAGGGCGAACCGGAGGAGATCAGTTGACGCATGGTTTCCTCTTGGATTTTCGGTGATTACACCAGCCGGCTGCGGACGACGGCGGCGGCGATGAAGCTCTGGAACAGCGGGTGCGGCTGGAAGGGCCGCGACTTCAGTTCGGGGTGGTACTGGACACCGATGAACCACGGATGGTCGTCGCGCTCGACGATTTCCGGAAGCAAACCATCCGGCGACATGCCCGAGAACTTGAGCCCGCAGGCTTCCAGCTTCGGGATATAGTCGCGATTGACTTCGTAGCGGTGGCGATGGCGTTCCGAGATATGGCGGCCGCCGTAGATTTCCGCGACCTTCGAGCCTTCCGACAGGGCCGCGTCGAAGGCGCCGAGACGCATGGTGCCGCCGAGGTTCCCACCGTTGCGGCGCGTCTCCAGCTCGTTGCCGTTCAACCATTCGGTCATCAGGCCGACGACCGGCGAGTTGGTCTGGCCGAACTCGGTCGACGACGCGTCGCCGATGCCGGCCAGGTGGCGTGCCGTTTCCAGAACCGCCATCTGCATACCGAAGCAGATGCCGAAATACGGGATGTCGTTTTCGCGCGCGAACTTTGCGGCCGCGATCTTGCCCATGGCGCCGCGTTCACCGAAACCGCCGGGTACGAGGATGGCGTGGGTGTTTTCCAGGCGCTGGCGCACGACGTGCGGATCGCCTTCGAATTCCGAAGCTTCGACCCAGTCGATGCTGACGCGGACATTGTTGGCCATGCCGCCGTGATAGATGGCCTCGATCAGCGACTTGTAGGCGTCTTTCAGCACCGTGTACTTGCCGACGACGGCGATCTGCACCTCGCCGTCCGGATGCTGGTAAAGGTTGGACAGGTCGTCCCACAGCTTGAGATCGATCTCGCCGCGCTCCTCGATGCCGAAGACGTCGAGCACTTCGGTATCCAGCCCCTGGCGATGGTAGTCGATCGGCACGGCGTAGATGTTGGGCGAATCCATCGCCTGGATGACGGCCGACGGGCGTACGTTGCAGAACAGGCCGATCTTGCGGCGCTCCTCGACCGGAATCTCCTGCTCGCAGCGGCACAGCAGGATGTCAGGCTGGATGCCGATGCCGCGCAGCTCCTTGACCGAGTGCTGGGTCGGTTTGGTCTTCATCTCGCCCGCCGTCTTGACGAACGGCAGCAGCGTCAGGTGGACGAAGCAGGTCTGGCGCCGCGGCAGCTCCTGGCCGAGCTGGCGGATGGCTTCGAAGAACGGCAGGCCTTCGATATCGCCGACCGTGCCGCCGATTTCCACCAGCACGAAGTCGGCGTCGCCGGCGTCGGCCAGAACGAACTGCTTGATCTGGTCGGTGACGTGCGGGACGACCTGGACGGTGGCGCCGAGATAGTCGCCGCGGCGTTCCTTTTCGATGATGTTCGAATAGATGCGCCCCGTCGTGATGTTGTCCATCTTGGTGGCGCTGACGCCTGTGAAGCGCTCGTAGTGGCCGAGGTCGAGGTCGGTTTCGGCGCCGTCGTCGGTGACGAAGACTTCGCCGTGCTGGTACGGGCTCATCGTGCCCGGGTCGACGTTGAGATAGGGGTCGAGCTTGCGCAGGCGCACCTTGAAGCCCCGCGCCTGGAGCAAAGCGCCGAGGGCCGCCGAGGCGAGCCCCTTGCCAAGCGAAGAGACCACCCCACCGGTGATGAATACATAACGGGCCATGGCCGGAACAATCCTGATGTCGCGCGAATCAGCAAGGGCCGCGACGCGCTTGGGTATCATAAGAAAGCGGCCCCCGAAATCCTGGGAGCCGCTTGGAAACCTATTGTGTACCGCCTGCTACTGCGACGAAGCGGGTGTCGCCGGCGCGGTCGAGGCCCCGGTCGAAGCCGAGGACGACGGAGCGGCCGACGTGCTGTGGACCGCCGAAGACGCGCTGGCCGCAGCCTTCTGTGCCGGCTTGGGTGCGACCTTCAGCGTCGGCGCGGGCGCCGAGCTTGCGGACGTGCCGAGGCCGACATTGCCGGTCGTGGTGTTGGACGGCATCGACAGTTTGAACGACGGGCCGGCAGCCGGAGCGGCCGACGACGCCGGCCGGGCTTGCGACGACGTTGCCGAAGGCGCAGCCGGTGCCGCGGCGCCCGCCAGCGGCAGGTCGTTGAGCGAAGGCGCCGCGGGCGCCGAAACGCTGGAGGAAGACGTGCCGGTTTGCGGCGTCAGCACGGCGGCATTGGCCGGCAGCTTGGACGCGTCGACCTTGTCGACGGCCGAGGTCGGCTTGCCGGTCAGGTTGCCGACGACCGTCAGCCCGATCGAGTTGGCGAAGAACAGGACGGCGAAGATGGCCGTCAGGCGCGTCAGCAGGTTGCCCGCGCCGCGCGCCGACATGAAGCCCGAGGGACCGCCGCCCATGCCGAGCGCACCGCCTTCGGAGCGCTGGATGAGAATCAATCCGCCAAGCGCCAGGCAGATCGCGATTTGAACGAACACCAAGATCAGAAAAAGGTTCATCGGGTCTCTATGTGGAACGCAGGTGAGGCAGGGCCAAAGCAATACCGGACGCTCCGAGACATCGGACCGCCGGCAACGAAATTCCGCTGGGCCTTAGCACCGTCGGGGGCAAATGGCCATAGGTCATTCTGTATTGAGAACAGATTTGTAACGGACAAAGCGATTGCAAGCCCCCGCCTGTTTTTTAAACCGGCGCGGTCTCGGCGGCGGCGATGATCGGCAGAAAGGTTTCGGGCTTAAGCGAGGCGCCGCCGACCAGGGCGCCCGAGACGCCTTCCAGCGCCAGAAGCGTTGCGGCGTTCGACGCATTGACGGATCCGCCGTACAGAAGCTGCGGCTCGTGCCGGATATTGAAGCGGCGGTGCAGGAAGCTTCGGATAAGCGCAAACGCTTCGAGGATTTGGGTGTCGGTGGCGATCATGCCCGTGCCGATCGCCCAGACCGGCTCATACGACACGTGAAAGCGCGCGCCGTTGAGATCGTCCGGCAGGCTGTCCGTCAGTTGCCGCGTCAGCACCTGGGTCGTCAGGCCCTGCTGGCGCTGGTCCAGCGTCTCGCCGATGCAGATAATGGGCTCAAGACCCGCCTTCAGCGCGGCCACCGCCTTCTTCGCCACCAGGGCGCAGGGCTCGAGGTGGCCATGGCGGCGTTCGCTGTGCCCGAGAAGGATCATTTCGGCGCCGGCATCCTTCAGCATGGCGGCGGAAATGTCGCCGGTAAAGGGACCGGACTCGGCGTGGTGGCAGTCCTGGCCGCCCAGGATGACGTGGGTGCCGTGGAGCGCGTCGGCCAGCCGCGGCAGAAGCGTCGCGGGCGGAAACAGGGCGACGCGCGCGTGATAGTCGCGACTCCCCTCGGCTATGGCGCGGGCGACGGGGATGTGGTCTTTGAGACCGTTCATCTTCCAGTTCGCCGCGATCAGGTGTCGATGTGGCATTGGGCTCTTGTTGTTTTGTGTTTTTGTAGGCGCCCGCCGGACGGCCGGTGGCACGGCCCGTCAGTGTCCGGTCTATGACGCAGTGCAAAACATAGACCGGGAATGGCGCCGGGGCCAAGAAAAAACCTTAATGAGGTGAACACATTTCAGTCCTCCGGCGCAAATTCTCTTTGAAACCGCGGCCGTCGTGCCGTAAGAGACGCTTTCCCTGAGTTCGGCATTCTGCGCCGGCGATTGTGATACCGAGCGGACGAAAAACGCCCGCCGCCTTTAAGGACCTGGACGACCGCATGATCAGCATTTTCCGTGAGTTCACCAAATCGAAGGTGTTCACCGTCCTGATGGGGCTTCTGATCGCGTCGTTCGCGATCTTCGGCCTGCACATCAACGATGCGTTCAATGTCAATGTCGACAGCGTCGTAAAGGCCGGAAAGCGCAGCGTGTCGCGGGGCGATTTCAAGGCGATCGTCGAAAGCCAGAAGTCGGAAATGGCCAAGCAGAACAATGGCCAGATGCCCACCAATGACGAACTGGTTCAGCAAGGTCAGCATATCGTGCTGCTGGACCGCCTGGCGCTCCAGGAATCGCTGTTCGCGTCGCTGGAAAAGCAGGGCCTGATCGCTTCGGACAAGACGGTCGTCGAACACCTCAGCCAGGTTCCGGTCTTCGTCAGCCCCGTCACGGGCCGCTTCGACAAAAATCTGTACCAGAACGTCCTGGCTCAGCACCAGATCAACCGCCTGCAGTTCGAAAAGGACCAGCGCGACGAGATCCTTCAGCAGCAGTTCATGGCCGCCGCCGGCGTGGGACTGAAGGCGCCGCGCATCTACGCGCTGGCCGCGGCCGCTGTCGGCGGGCAGACGCGCGACTTCAGCTACACGGTCGTCGGCGGAGATCCGAATTCGGTGCCGGCCCCGAGCGAGGCCGAAATTACCGCCCTCTACAATACGCACCGCGAAGAAATGACCGTGCCTGAAACGCGCAAGGCCGAGGTCGTGATCCTGTCCACCAAGCAGTTCGCCGATCAGATCCAGATCAGCGACGAAGATCTCCGCAAGGCCTATGAGCAACGCCTGCCGACGCTGAAGGTCGCCGAGACGCGCTCCTTCGTCGCGGTCCACGCCAACGACGTGGCGTCGGCCAACGCCATCGCCGCCGCGCTTAAGGCCGGGCAGTCGCCCGAGGCCGCGGCCAAGGCCAACAAGGGCACCGTCACGGCCTACGACAGCAAGACGCGCGACGGCGTGTCCGACGAGAAGCTGGCGGACGCGGCGTTCGCGCTCCAGACCGGTCAGGTGTCCGGCCCGATCCAGGCCAGCCTCGGCATCTTCGTCGTCCGCGTGGGCGATATCCATATCGGTTCGGCGCCGTCCTTCGAAAGCGTCAAGGCGCAGATCAAGAGCGACCTGAGCGCCGACCGCGCCAAGGACCAGCTCAACAAGGTTTCGCACGCTCTCGCCGACGCGCTCGACAAGGGCCAGGACTTCGACGCCACCCTGCAGAAGCTCGGCCTGAAGGCGACCGAACTGCCCGACATGACCAAGGACGGCAGCATCCTGACGCAGCAGGGCTGGCAGCCGCGCTTCCAGAAAGATTACTCGCAACTGGTCAAGGCCATCTACAGCTTGCAGCCGGGCGCGGTGTCCGAAGTCGAGGAATTCGGCGCCGACCAGTATTTCGCGCTCAAGCTGTTGAGCGTCAAGCCGGCCGCCGCCCCGCCCCTGGCCGCGGTGCACGACGATCTTGCCAAGCAGTTGCGCTTCGAGAAATTGCAGACCACGCTCGGCGACCAGGCGCAGAAGGTCGTCGACCGCGTGACCGCCGGGGAACCGCTGGCCAAGGTCGCCGCCGAAATGAAGCTGCCGCCGGTCAAGACCGAGGTGAACATCGACCGCCGCAAGGCGCAGCAGATGCAGCAGCTCGGTGGCCGCGTCTTCAACGCCAAGCCCGGCGAGGCCTTCCAGATGCAGGTCCAGGCGAACGTCTTCGTGGTCGGCCGCGTCGATGCCACGCATCAGCCGGACGTCAATGCCATCAACGCCCAGGCCGCCATGATCCGTCCGCAGATGGGCCAGTCCTTCGCCTCGGACCTGTCGACCCTGACCGAAACCGCGGCGCGCGCCGAGATCAAGCCCAAGACCTATCCGAAGACCGCGGCGATCGCGCTTGGCGTGACGCCGACCGATACCAAGGACGGCGATACGCCGAAGAAGCCGTGACCGCAGCCGCGTCCCAGAAATTAAGCCCGCAGTCCACACAGAGCGCGTTCGAAAAGCACTATAATGCGGGCCTGCCGTACATCGTATGGCGGACCCTGATCGACGACGTCGAAACACCCGTCTCGGCCTATCTCAAGCTTGGCCGTCAGCGGCCGTTCAGCTTCCTGTTCGAGTCGGTCGAAGGCGGTGCCTTGTCCGGACGTTATTCGATCCTGACGCTCGAACCCGACCAGGTGTGGCGCTGTTTCGGCGAGAAGGCCGAGTTGGCGCAAGGCGCGGCGGGCATAGCCGCCGGCGACTACGTGGCCGAAAGCCTGCCTACGCTCGACAGTTTGCGCGCCTTCGTCGCCGCCAACCGCATGGAGATCCCGGAAGGTTTGCCGCCCATGGTCTCGGGCATTTTCGGCGTCTTCGGCTACGACATGATCCGGTTGTTCGAGCCGCTGGGCCAAGCCAATCCCGATCCGCTGTCGCTTCCGGACGCCGTGCTGGTTCGCCCCAGCGTGATCTGCGTCTTCGACAGTGTGGCGCACGAAATCCTGCTGGCCTCGCCGGTATGGCCTAAGCCGGCGCAATCTGCGCAGGACGCCTACAGCGCCGCATGCGACCGTCTCGATGCGGTCGAGGCCGATCTGCGCGTGCCGCTGGCCGCGCAACCGACGCCGCGCCAGTACAGCCAGGAGCCGTTGGCTTCGCCGACCTCGCCCATCGAGTTCAAGGAGATGGTGGGCAAGTCCAAGGAATATATCGCCGCCGGCGATATCTTCCAGGTGGTCCTGAGCCACCGCTTCGAAGCCCCCTACCCGCTCGACCCGTTCGCGTTTTATCGCTCCCTGCGCCGGCACAACCCGTCGCCCTATCTCTATTACCTGAACTTCGGCGACTTCCAGCTGGCCGGATCCAGCCCGGAAATCCTGGTGCGCATCCGCGACGGCAAGCTGACCATCCGCCCGATCGCGGGTACGCGGCCGCGCGGCAAGACCCCCGAGGCCGACAGGGCTCTGGAGGCCGAGCTGCTGGCCGACCCCAAGGAGCTGTCGGAACACCTGATGCTGCTCGACCTTGGGCGCAACGACGTCGGCCGGGTCGCCAAGCCGGCCAGCGTGCGCGTCACCGAGAAGTTCATCATCGAGCGCTACAGCCACGTCATGCACATCGTGTCGAACGTCGAGGGCGACGCGCCGGCCGATCTCGATCCGATCGACGCCCTGCTGGCGGCCCTGCCCGCCGGGACCCTGTCGGGGGCGCCCAAGGTCCGCGCGATGGAGATCATCGACGAGCTGGAAAGCGTCAAGCGCGGTGTCGGTTACGGCGGTGGCGCGGGCTATATCTCGTCTTCGGGCGCGGTCGATGTCTGCATCGTCCTGCGCACGGCCATGTTCAAGGATCGCAATATCTACGTCCAGGCGGGCGCGGGTGTGGTGGCCGACAGCGTGCCGCAAAGCGAATACGACGAGACCTGCCACAAGGCCGGCGCTTTGATCAAGGCCGCCCAGGACGCCTGGCGTTACGTCTACCAGCAGAACTGAACCAAAGCGCGTTGCGCGTCTTACGAAAGACTAGCGTTCGGTGCCGACAAGAAGGGGCTTGGCGGGCACAGGCGCGGCTTCGGGCGTTTGCGCGTTTGCCGAAAGCGCGCTCGACGACAGTTCGAAGGCTGGCGGCGGGGCCTCGGCCTTGACCTGGGCGTGTGCCGGGGCCTCTTCGGCGCCGAACACCAGGGTAAACAGAAGCGTCGCCGATACGCCCGCGCCGACCAGGGCCAGCAACGACACCATACCATGACGCGAGCGATGCTTTTGACTGTCCAGGAGCTCGCGCGCGTGGCCCAGGCGGCGGTCGAGGTCTGCGGCGGAGTCGTTCACAGGCGGCATATCGGGACTTTGGTCAAAGAGATTAACGGCGCCATCGTGATGCGCGCTGCCTTACATATGGTTAACGGCGATCTTATCACTTGGAAAAGATTGGCGCTTTGCTTACATAGGCATAAGTTTTCAGGGGTACGCCCAAATGATCCTGGTTATCGATAATTACGACAGCTTCACCTACAACCTCGTCCACTACCTGGCCGAGCTGGGGGCCGAAACGAAGGTCTATCGCAACGACGCCCTGAGCGTCCAGGACGCGCTGGCCCTGTCCCCTAAGGCGATTCTGCTGTCGCCGGGGCCGTGCGCGCCGGACCAGGCCGGTATTTGCCTGCCGCTGCTACGCGCCGCCCCCGACGACATGCCGGTGCTGGGCGTCTGTCTCGGCCATCAGGCGATCGGCCAGGCCTATGGCGGCGACGTCATCCGCGCCAAGACGCTGATGCATGGCAAGACCAGCCAGATCCACCATGCGAATAAGGGGATTTTCAAGGACCTGCCGAACCCGTTCACCGCGACGCGCTACCACTCGCTGGCCGTCAAGCGCGAAACCCTGCCCGAGGATCTGGAGGTCACCGCCTGGACCGAGGACGGCGAAATCATGGGCGTGCAGCACAAAACCCGTCCGATCCACGGCGTGCAGTTCCACCCCGAGTCGATCGCCACCGAAGGCGGCCATCAGCTTTTGGCCAATTTCCTCGAACTGGCCGGCATCGGAAGCCACACCCTCTATGTCTGACGCCGAATTCAAGCCGCTTCTGTCGCGTCTGGCGGATGGCGCCACCCTGTCGGAGGACGACGCCGAAACCTTCTTCTCGGCCTGCCTGCGCGGCGAGCCGACGCCGGCCCAGGTGGCGGCGGCCGTGACCGCCATCCGTCTGCGCGGCGAAACGGTCGGCGAAATCGCGGCGTGCGCGCGCGCCATGCGCAAGGCCGCCATCCAGCTCGACCACCCCTACGACGTCATCGATGTCTGCGGCACCGGCGGCGATGGCCTGCATACGCTCAACATCTCGACCGCCGTCGGCTTCGTCGCGGCCGGCGGCGGGCTCAAGGTCGCCAAGCATGGCAACCGCGCCATTACCTCGAAATCCGGCACGGCGGACGTACTGGCGGCGCTGGGCGTCAATATCGAAGCGACACTGGACCAGCAACGCCGCGCGCTCGATGAAGCCGGCATCTGCTTTTTGTTCGCCCAGGCGCACCACGGCGCCATGCGGCACGTGTCGCCGATCCGCCAGCAGCTGGGGTTTCGGACCATCTTCAACCTGCTGGGGCCGCTCAGCAATCCCGCGGGCGCCAAACGCCAGGTCGTAGGCGTGCCGTCGGTGCGTTTTGTCGAGCCGATCGCGCAGGCTCTGGGCGCGCTCGGCGCCACCCGCGCCTGGTCGGTGCACGGTTCGGGACTGGATGAGCTGACGACGACGGGGGAAACCGAGATCGCCGAATGGCGCGACGGCCACGTCCGCCTGTTCCACATCACGCCAGAGGCTGTGGGCCTGCCGCGCGCGGCCCTGGCCGACATCACCGGCGGAGCGCCGGACTACAATGCCGAGCGCCTTGCCGCGTTGCTCGACGGTCAAAAGGACGCCTATCGCGACATCGTGCTGTTGAATTCCGCGGCTGCCTTCCTGGTGGGCGACAAGGTGGAAACCCTGCGCGACGGCATCGATCTGGCTGCGGCGGTGCTCGACGACGGCCGCGCCAGAGGCGCGCTCGATACGCTGGTGCGCGTGACGTCGTGACGCGTTTGCGAGAAAATTGAAAAACATCGTATGAAGTCAAGCTTCAGGGACATGTCAAAAGTACCTGATTTGATTTCAAAAGACAAAAATGTTAACGCTCCCAGATCCGTTCGCCATAACGGAAAGTGTGAGTGGTCTAAATTGCGATGCGTGTTAGCGTGACGCCATGACAAAACAGGATGGTTTGGGAGGGCGCATGCTGGATATTCTCGACAAGATCGCGACCTATAAGCGCGAAGACGTGGCCAACCGCCGCACCTCGACGACGCTCGACGACCTCGAATCGCAGATCGAACATATCGGCCCGACGCGCGGCTTCATGAAGGCTCTTGTGCGCGACAAGCGGGCGGACGGCCTGTCTCTGATCGCCGAGATCAAGAAGGCTTCGCCGTCCAAGGGGCTGATTCGCGAAGATTTCGACCCGCCCTTCCTGGCGCACGCCTACGAAAAAGGCGGCGCGTCGTGCCTGTCGATCCTGACCGACAATCCCAGCTTCATGGGGCACGAAAGCCACTTCCAGGCGGCGCGTCAGGCCGTGTCCCTGCCCTGCATCCGCAAGGAATTCCTGGTGGATACGTGGCAGGTGACCGAATCGCGCGCCATCGGCGCCGACGCCATCCTGGTCATCATGGCGATGATCGACGACGAACTGGCCGAGGACCTGATCGCCGCGGCGAAACATTACGGCATGGACGCCCTGGTCGAGGTCCATGACGCCCCCGAAATGGAACGCGCGCTTAAGCTCGAGTCCAAGCTGATCGGCATAAACAACCGTAACCTCCGGGATTTTCACGTCGACCTGAAGGTCACCGAAGATCTGGCCGGCATGGTCACCAAGGACCACGTCCTGGTCGCCGAAAGCGGTATCTTCACCTATGACGACGTCAAGCGCCTGTCGGCTACGGGCGCCACCGCCATGCTGGTCGGCGAAAGCCTTATGCGTCAAGGCGACGTAACGGCGGCGACCCAGGCGTTGCTCGGTACCTAAAACTGTACCTGGCTCGTTAACCATTTGCCCCCTTGACAATCGATTAGAACACACACAGAACACTTGCCATATGTTCATGGCTTGTTCACCGCTGTGCGGTAAGAACGGGCAAGATCAAGACAGGTGTCCATTATGCTGACGACCAAACAACGCGAACTCCTGATGTTCATTCACGAGCGCATCAAGGAGAGCGGCGTGTCGCCGTCCTTCGACGAAATGAAGGAGGCGCTGGACCTGGCGTCCAAGTCGGGCATACACCGCCTGATCACCGCTCTCGAGGAACGCGGCTTCATCCGCCGCCTCGCCCATCGCGCCCGGGCGCTGGAAGTCATCAAGCTGCCAGACCAGGCGACGACGTCGGCGCCGCCGCGCGGCCGCCAGGCCTTCGTGCCGCAGGTGGTCGAAGGCAAGCGTCCCGACGCCGTCCGGCCGGTCAACGACGACACGCGTGAGCTGCCGCTGCTCGGCAAGATCGCGGCCGGGGTGCCGATAGAGGCCATGGGCCAGGAACGCGACCGCGTGAAGGTGCCCGAGGTCATGCTGGGCGCCGGCGAGCACTATCTGCTCGAGATCGAAGGCGATTCGATGATCAATGCCGGCATACTCGACGGCGACTTCGTCATCATCAAGAAGACCGATACGGCCCAGTCGGGCGAAATCGTGGTGGCCCTGGTCGACGGCGATACGGCGACGCTGAAGCGCTTGCGCAAGAAGGGCGCGTCGATCGCGCTGGAAGCAGCTAACCCGGCCTACAAGACGCGCATCTACAATGCCGACGAGGTCAGCGTTCAGGGCCGCCTTGTGGGCCTGATGCGCCGCTATCACTAATCATTGGCGCTAATCTCGGGATCGGAAAGTTCGGACCACGGCCTGTGGCCGCGCAAAGGCTGTGCGGCCCGCACGGTCCAGGACGCCCCTGCGCGCCGCAGTTCCATGGCGCCCAGGCGATGGAAGTCGTCCGCTGTGAAGTGGTCGACGCCCTTGCAGCTGTCCGGCCAGTTCGTTTCCGGGCTTCTCAAGACAACCAGCCGGCTGTTGCGACAGAGACTGTCGAGAACTGCATCCTTGGGCGGTTTGTTGGAGAACCAGAAACCGATGCGAGTCTTGGCGGTCGGCCGCGGCGTGCATACGTAGCCGGAACACGCGTAATCGCGGCCGCGCGCCGCATCGTCCGCTGGTTCCAGACCGTAACGCTGCGACCATTGCTCAAAGCCGTAGAGTTTTGCCCTGGGCCGAAGCACATAGGCCTGTTCGCCTGCACGCACGGCGGCATTGCCGCCGGTGGCGTCTATCCAGACGTCGCTTGCCGGCAGGCGCGGCCACCAGAAGACGGTCAGGCCGGCGATGAGGCCCAGCCAGCGCCCCCGGCCGCGAACAAGGCAAGTCCACAGGACGCCCGCGAAGGCGATCGCCAGGATGTAACCCGGCGTCGCCGGCCAGGTCAGGACCGCGCCCGGCAGGCCCGCCACGACGTCCGAGATCTTCGCGATCAGCCACAGGCCGCAGGCGGCGAGGCGCAAAAGGATAACACCCAAGGGCGTGGCCGAAAGGACGGTGCCGGCGGCAAGCGTCGGCATGACGACGGCGGTGATCGGCGCTTCGAACAGATTGGACAGCAGGCCGTAAAGCGAGAAGCGTCCGAAATAGGCCATGGCGAACGGCGTGGTCGCCGCGGTGGCGACAAGGCTGACCTGAAGAGACAGCCAAAGGCCAAGTATCCCCGACTGGATCGCCCTCACCCACCACGGCACCTTGAGCTCCCGGATCGGCGCGCTGTGGACTTCGGCCATGGCCAACAGCGCTGCGGTGGCGGCAAACGACATCTGGAAGCCCGGCTGGACGACGGCTTCGGGTGTCAGCGCCATCACCACGAAGGCGGCGATGGCCAGCGAATGAAGGCTCAGCGCGCGGCGGTCGCAAAGGACCGCGGCAAACGCCACGATGGCGACGACAGCCGACCGCACGGCGGGTGCCGGCGCGCCCGACAAGGCAAGGTAGGCCAGAACCGCGACGATGCTCAAGGCCGCCGCCAGCTTCTTTATAGGCGCACGCAGGGCCAGCCAGGGCCACAACGCCAGGCAAAAGCGCAGGGCGAAGAAGACGGCGCCGCCGACGATCGCCATATGAACGCCCGAAATCGACAGGATATGCGCCAGACCCGAAGCGCGCATCGAGCCGATAAACCGCTCAGGAATGTATGTTTGCTGACCGGTGACCATGGCGGCGGCGAATCCGCCAAGCGTGTCGCCGTCCTGGAATGCCGGCGCGATGGCGCCGTGAATCGCACGCGTCAGGTGCCCGCGCAGCGCATTCATCCAGAGGATAAGATTTAGACGAATAGATCCCGGTTTTGCGTCGATTTTTCGAATTTCGCCGGGCACGAAACCCATACCGCCAATGCCCTGGAACCAGGCCGTGCGGGCGGCGTCGTATCCGCCGGGAATAAGTGGCCCGGGAGGCGGATTGAGGATGGCGAACAACGACACCGCGTCTCCCGGATGGATGTCGGTATGGCTTCGGGGTTTCAGGCTGACGCGCAGGCGAAGCGGGGTTCTTTCCGGCGGCAGGCCGTCTATGCGGATGGGCGCCAGCAGCAGGCGGGGATGTTCGGCGGATTGCGACAGGTCGTCGATGACGAAGGCGTCGATCTGGTAGGCGGTGCGGCCCGACGACAGGACCGGCGCCCCGACGTGATCAGATCGCAGCGCACAGACACCAGCGCCCGCAGAGGCGGCCAATAAAACGTTTATAAAAATAATGAAATACGCGGTTGTATTAAAGCGATATGATAGAAGTTTTCCGGCCGTAATGACAACGAACGGCGCCAGAACCATCCAGAGGGGCGGCTGGAACGGCAGGTACAGCCATGTGGCGGCGCCGGCGCCGAATGCGACGGGCAGCCACAGGAATGCCCTGCGGCCTTGCGCCTCCACCGCGTCGGAAAGCCAGGATCTGGCTGCGTCTATCGAAATCGGAAGTATCGCCACCGTCCCCACGCGGCCTGTTCATTTCGCGCACCTGATCACGGCGGGCCGCGATACGCAAGACGTCGGTGCCTTTCCTGTTGCGGCGCACGTTGCGAGGCGGCGAACGCGTTCAATTCACCTTGATAGACCGATCTTCGCCCTGGATGGCTAAAGACATCGCCCGCTGCGCCCATCTGCTGACACCGGGGGACAAAGGTCGCGGGCGCACCCATTTCTTGCGTGGAAATATCTTTATATATGAACCTGTTACAGGGGAAAGGGTCTGCTGAAATCGGCGTATCGGCGTCTTTGCCGCCTGACATTCGCCACGTTTTCGCGGTTTCCGTCCGCGTAACGGGATTTTCCTTTGGAGTTTCCCCGAGGCAACCAGTTGCGTGAAGGTTCAGGACTTTATATAGCAGGGCAGCGCAACATATTAAGGTGCGTCGCACACAAACACGAAGGGTGAGCGTAGATGACCCAGACCACAAACTCCGCCAAGCTGACGATTGGCGACAAGGACGTCGAAATGCCGGTGCTGAAGGGCACGCTGGGGCCGGACGTCGTCGATATCCGCAAGCTTTATGGCGCTACCGACGCCTTTACCTACGACCCGGGCTTTACCTCGACCGCGTCTTGCGAAAGCAAGATCACCTTTATCGACGGCGACGCCGGCACGCTCTTGCACCGCGGCTATCCGATCGGGCAGCTGGCTGAGAAGTCGAGCTTCCTCGAAGTCTGCTATCTGCTGCTGCATGGCGAACTGCCGAAAGCCAACGAGTTCGAAGAGTTCGAAACCAACATCACGCGTCACACCATGCTGCACGCGCAGTTCGACCGCTTCTTCGAAGGGTTCCGCCGCGACGCGCACCCGATGGCGATCATGACCGGCGCGGTCGGGGCGCTTTCGGCCTTCTATCACGACAGCCTCGATATCCAGGATCTGAAGCAGCGCGAGATTTCGGCGCATCGCCTGATCGCCAAGATGCCGACGATCGCCGCCCGGGCGTTCAAGTACAGCGTCGGCCAGCCGTTCGTGCATCCGCGCAACTCGCTGAGCTATTCGGAAAACTTCCTGCGTATGTGTTTCGCGGTTCCGGCTGAGGACTATGTCGTCAATCCGGTGCTGGCGAAGGCCATGGACCGCATCTTCATCCTGCACGCCGACCACGAGCAGAACGCGTCGACCTCGACCGTGCGTCTGGCCGGTTCGTCGGGCGCCAATCCGTTTGCCTGTATCGCGGCCGGCATCGCCTGCCTGTGGGGCCCGAGCCATGGCGGTGCGAACGAAGAAGCGCTGAACATGCTCAAGGAGATCGGCAAGCCCGAGAACATCAAGGACTATGTCGAGGGCGTGAAGTCCAAGAAGTACCGTCTGATGGGCTTCGGTCACCGCGTGTACAAGAACTACGATCCGCGTGCGACGGTGATGAAGCAGTCGGCCGACGAGGTCCTGGCGGCGGTCGGCGATCCGAACGATCCTCTGTTCCAGGTCGCCAAGGAGCTGGAGCACATCGCGCTGAACGACGAATATTTCATCGAGCGCAAGCTGTTCCCGAACGTCGACTTCTATTCGGGTATCACGCTGTCGGCCATGGGCTTCCCGACGACCATGTTCACCGTGCTGTTCGCCCTGGCGCGCACCGTGGGCTGGATCGCGCAATGGAAGGAAATGATCGAGGATCCCTCGCAGAAGATCGGCCGTCCGCGTCAGCTGTATACGGGCGCGACGCAAAGGGATTATGTGCCGGTGGCGAACCGCGGATAAACATATGGGTGTGGGGTCCGCGACCCCACAAACCTTTTCTTTCAATAAAAGAGCCTCCCGCCTTAAGGCGGGAGGCTCTTTTATTGGTAGGGAAGACTTGGGGCCATGGCCCCAAACCCATATGTTTATCCGCCGTTCTTCCCGCCAATGAACCCTTTGCCCCCGTCACCGGATTCAAACTGAATCAAGGCTGCAGGGGCGCGCATGACATCCGAAACCAAGAAGACCCGCATCTGGCTGGTCGTCCTGCAGGTTCTTGCCCTGCTCTGGGTAGCGACGGTCGTCGAACAGGACGCCGAAACCTTGATGGCCTATGCCGGAAAGCTGCCCTACGCCGGAAGCTTGGGCTGGGGCTTGAGTCTGTCCCAGCCTCTGTCGCCCGGTTTTGTCCACGTCGTGGCGGTGGCAAAGGACGGCCCGATGGACCGCGCCGGCGTGAAGGCCGGCGACCAGGTCGGATTCGATCGCGCCTACGATTACACGCGGCGTATGACGATTGGTGAAAGCGTCGGCCTCACCGTCGATCATCTCGGCGCGCGCCGTCATGTCGTCGTTACCGCCGTGGCGCGCGCCCAGGATCGGAATCCGTGGGCTGTCATTACTTTCGATCAGGGCGTCGCGCTCACCAACATGATCGTGGCGCTCCTCGGCGCCTTCCTGATCTGGCGAAGCCGGAGGCGGCCGGCCATCCTCCTGCTGGGCTCAGCGCTTGCCGCCTATGGGCTTGCCAATTCGCTGCCACAACTGTCGCTGGGCGCGCCGGCCATCTTTCCCTGGGCCCTTGCCTGGAGCGTCGGCGACTATGCCCTGATTCCGATCCTGTTTTACGCCTTCGCCCTCCGCTTCCGTCACGACACGCTGACGCCGCCCAAGCGGTGGGAATATGTCGTCTTCGCCGTATACGCCATTATCCAGGCGGTAGCCTCAACGCTGTTCTTCATCGCCCTTTTGACGCTGCGGCCCTGGCCCGTCATCGGCTCTGCCTATACCTTGTCGATAGGGGTCTTTTTTACCGGGCTTGCCGCCGCCTTCGCCTACCTGTTTCTCGGTTGGCTGCGTAGCCGTCGCGAGGCACAACAGCGTTTCGCCTTGCTGCTTGTTGCCATATCGGCCATTCTCCTGGCCCAGGCGATCGGCCTTTTGTCCAGCGTTACCTCCAGCCTGCCGCATGATGCGATCGTCGTGGCCAATATGGCCACCGCCGTGCTCGGCGGTATCGTCGCGCCTCCGGCCTTCGCCTACGCCATCCTGCGCCACAAGGCCCTTGATCTCGGCTTCGCCATCAACCGCACCCTGGTCTACGGCGTGGTCAGCGCCGTCCTGCTCGTCACCTTCGGTATCGCCGAGTGGGCGGTCGAACACTTCCTGCCTTTGGAAAGCCGCGAGGCCAGCGTGCTGATCGACGCCGGCATCGCGCTGGCCGTATTCCTGATCTTCCACCGCGTACGCGATTTCGTCGAACACCATATCGAGACGCTGTTCTTCCATCACTGGCACCGCAAGGAAGAAGCCTTGCGCCAGTTCGTGCGCGAAGCCAGCTTCATCCTGAAGCGCCCGCCGATGGTCACGGCCTATGTTGCCGCGGTGCGCGCCTTCTGCGAAGGCGCCGAAGCCGCCCTGTATCTTCCAGACCGCGACGGCGCCTTCCATCTGACGGAGGGCAGCCTGGCCGGTCAACCGGCCGTGCTCGACGCCGATGCCGGCTTCATGGTCACCCTGCGCGCCAGCCGCACGGCGTTTGAGCCGGGGACGGCGATCGCCCTGGTCCTGCCGATGATCCACCGCAGCGAGGTGATCGGCGTCACCCTGGTCGGCGCCAAGCCGTCGGGATTTGGCTACCGGCCGGATGAAAAGGAAGTCCTGGCCTTCGCCGCGCACCAGATCGGCCTTGACCTGCACGCGCTGGAGGTCGAATGGCTGCAACAGGCCAACGCGGAGCTGTCGGCCAAGTACAACGACCTGCGCGATCTGACCCGGGGGTTGTTGCGGAATGTCGCTTCCGACGGCAGCGCCAAATGACGCCAGATCGGTCTATTTAATCGCCAGCACCTCAGCGGGGCCCATCTCCAGGGTCTTCGCCGCCGCCCCCAGCAGGACCTGGATATTGGCGCTGCCCGGCGCCACGTCCGACGACAACACGCCTGTGACCGATACCCGCCGCCAGGCCGTGGTGACGATCGTCCTGGCGTGCAGCAGCGTCGGATAGGGTTCCGATGCGCCTTCGACGGTCACGGGAATTTCGAACTGGGTGTCGGGATCGTCCGCCCGCACCCGGGCCCAAAAGACGATTGCAATCCGCTGGCCAGCCTTCAGGTGGCTTTTGATCGGCAAGCTTGCTGCGACGTCCCACGGGTTTTCGGTCACCGGCGCCGAGACGTGGATCGCCGCGCCGCCGGGCACGGTCTTGTCCGCCACCGACGCCGCCCCGGCTCCCGACACATCCCATTGCGCGGGCTTGTACCGCGCCAATATCGTCCCGCTGGGGGCAGGCGTCACCGGCAAGGCCGGATAGGTCGCCGCTGCCCCCTCCCCGCCGGCCAGGGCGCGCGTCAGGACGTGATCGGGCGTGTCCTGCCACAACTCCCACACCATGACGCCGCTCGCCTTGCGAACCGCAAGCGATGTTTTCGCCGCGATCGTGGCCGGTGAATTGAACGTGATGTAGCTGCACGTCGCGCACAGCTCGCCGACCACATCCGCGTCGGGCGCCGGGGCGTGAGCCGCCACGATGTCGCGATAGGGCTGCGGGATGGCGGCATAGTCGCCATAACCATGCCCGTAGAAAGGCAGGCCCATGACCAACCTGTCCTTCGAAACGCCCCGCCCCAGCCACAGGTACATCTGGGTCTTGAAATCGGCGGGCGATGCGTGCTCTTCGCCGGGCACATTGTTGTCGTAGGCCATCACCCCGACGCGATCGAAAGCCGGCAGCGATGCCACCGGAATCATGCCGCCGACATAGGACCCGGTCGCCACGCTCAACGTCTTGCCCTGGGCGTGCATCGCCGCCGACAGCGCCATGACGAAGGGTACGTAATTGCCGGCCTCGGCGGACCTGGTCATCAGGTCGCTTTCGAGGTCGACATCCAGCCCGTCCAGCTTGAGACGTCCGGCGAAGTCGCTTAGGCCCTGGACGGTCGCCGTTCGATGCGTGCCGTCCATCAAGACCGCCCAGTCGCCGGCGCACGGCGGGATAAAGGCGCCGCCCAGCGACACGACGGCACGCTTTCCGGCCGCATGGATGAAGTCGACGGCGCTCTGCAGATCGGCCACGCTCGCCATCATGTGGTTGGGCGCCGACATGCAGCTCAGACTGTCGCCATTGATCAGCTGGCCGTTGGCGTCGGGATGGGCGAAGGACAGGACGACGTCGGTATAGGGGGACAGGTCCGCGGCCTTCAGCGTCTCGTTCATACCGCGGCCGGTCAGCACATAGACCTGGGCCACGGGTTCCGCACGCGCTTGCGATCCAAAAGTGAGGCCGAGAAGGAAGCTGATCAGGGCGGTTTTGGCGATCGTCATATCGGCATCCTCTCACAGGCCTGATATGTCTATACCGCTTCCGGCGCGCCCGCTATCGCTTATCCAGAAAGTCGAGAACGGCCCTGGCGGCACGCTGCGCGGTCGGTGGGCTGCCCCTTCCCATCAAGTCCAGGGCCTCGAATTGTTCGCGCACCTGCGTCTCGCGCAACGCCTTGTCGTCCAGGCGTTGCGTGATGGCGTTCAGCAGGTTGTCGGCCGTGCACGCGTCCTGGAGGAATTCCGGCGCGATGCGCTTGTCGGCCATGATATTGAACATGGTGGCGTGTTTCAGCGTCGAGATGCGCTTGTAGATCCAGTAGGTCAGCGGCTCCAGCTTGTAGGCGATGACCATGGGGCAGCCCGCCAGGGCCAGTTCGGTCGATACCGTGCCGGAACAGGCCAGGGCCAGGGTGGCGGCGCGCATGGCCGAGAACTTGTCGGCCTCGTTTTCCACCAGCCGGATCGGCACCGGGATGTCCTTGACGGCGGCCTCGACGCGCGCCCGCACCGTGTCGGCCACCGGCATGACGAAGGTGACGTCCGGGCGCTGTTGATGCAGCCTGGTCAACACTTCGCCGAAGACCGGCATCATATGCCTGATCTCGGCCGGCCGGCTGCCGGGCAGGATCAGCAGCATCGGCGCCTGAGCGTCCAACTCGATCGACTTGCGGAAGGCAAGCGGATCGGCGTCGCCGAAATCGGTATGCAGCGCCGGATTGCCGACGACGACCGTCTTCAGGCCCTGCGCCTCGAAGAACGGCGGGTCCATAGGATGGAGCGCGATCAGGAAGTCGACGGCGCCGGCCAGGGTCTTGGCGCGGCCCGGACGGGCGGCCCAGACCTGCGGACCGACATATTTGATCAGGGGCACGCCGGGCAGCGCCTTGCGGATCGCCTGGGCGGCTCTCAGCGTAAAGCCCCACGAGTCGATCAGCACGACGGCGTCGGGTTTTTCACGCAGCGCCAGCGCTACCGTGTCGCGGACCCGCGCCTTGACGCGCGGCAGGGCCTTCAGGCCCTCGACAAGCCCCAGGATCGACAGCTGCGCTATGTCGAAGGGGCTTTTCACCCCCTGCTCGTTCATGCGGCCCCCGCCGACGCCGACAAAGCTCCAGTCGATGTCCGGGGCCTGCACGCGCAACTGCGCCATCAGGCCCGCGCCCAGCGCGTCGCCCGAGGCTTCGGCGGCGACAAGCATCAGCTTGCGCCTTGCAATCGATGCTTTTGGCGGGGCGTCAGGCGGGCTCATGGCCGTAGATGAAAAGTCCGAGCTCATGGGCGCGGGAGAATACCGCCGGCTTGTCGACGATCAAGAGGTGATGGGCGCGTGCGACGATACCGCACAGGCCGGCGGCGGCGGCGTCCTCGATGGTCGATATACCGATGGTCGGCATGTCGAGGCGCAGGTCCTGGATCGGCTTTGCAAGTTTGGCCAGAACTCCCTTGCGGTTCGCAACCGATCCGCGGACATTGGGCGCCAGCAGGGGGATACGCCTGAGCATGGCCTGCGTGCCCTCCTGCGCCTCGACCGCCAGGGTGACGCGGCCGGCGACGGCGACGGCTTGGCCGATATCGAGATTGCCGACGGCAGCCGCGACGCGCAAGGCTTCCAGCGCGTCCTCCATGGCCTCGGGCGACGGATCGGGCCCCGCCTGAAGCCCGGCGCCGATTAAAAGCTCCGGGTTCGCTTCGTGCGCGCCCTCGATATGATAACCTTGCGCGGTGATGACCGCGGCGACCTGGCGCAGCAGCGAGTCGTCCCCGCCCCGTCCCGCGGCCTGGATCGTCGGTAAAACCTCGGCGCCGCCGGCATCTCGCTTCATAGTGTCGAAGTCGGGACGCTGGACGTAACCGCACATGGTGACGGCGCGGCACTGTTCCGTCGCCAGGATTTCGAACAGCTTCGCGAAATCGCCGAGGCCGAGCGTATGGCCGGGATGATCGTCCAGTGCCGCGTCGGACAGGCTAGCAATTCGGACCACCGTATAGGGCCGCGCGCTTTTGCGAAGATAGGCCGCGACCTCGACGGGCAGCGCGCCGCCGCCCGAGATCAGCGCGATCTTGGCAAGTGAAGAGTCTGGCGGCGCCATGGGATCACACGTCCGAGGGCAGGCAGATTGGCCGCGTCGAATCCTCGCGGATGAAGCGGATGATCTCGACGACCTGGTCGACGTCGGAGAAGTTTTCCAGCACGTCGTCGAGGCGCTCCTGGAAGGTGCCTTCCTCGGCGAACATCATGCGGTAGGCGGTGCGCAAGGACAGGATCAGCTCACGCGAGAAGCCGCGACGCTTCAGACCCACCAGGTTGAGGCCTTCGAGACGGGCATGGTTGCCCCACACCGAGCCGTACGGAATGACGTCCTTGGTGACGATAGCGCCGCCGCCGATGAAGCAGTAACGGCCGAGTCGTGCGAACTGGTGCACGGCGCAGGATCCGCCCAGGAAAACGAAATCGCCGACCTGGACATGACCGCCGATCGAGGCCTGGTTGGCCATGATCACGTTGTTGCCCAGGATGCAGTCGTGCGCCACGCCCGATCCGGCCATGAACATGCAGTCGTCGCCGACGCGCGTAATTCCGCCGCCCTTTTCGGTTCCGGTATGCATGATCACGTGTTCGCGGATCTGGTTGCGTTTGCCGACCGTCAGTCGTGTCGGCTCTCCCTTGTGGGCCAGGTGCTGCGGCGGGCCGCCCAGGCAGGTAAAGGGATGGACGACGGTGTCGTCGCCGATCTCGGTCATGCCGTCGATGACGACGTGGGATACCAGATTGACCCTGTCACCGATGGTCGAATGCCGACCGACGATCGAATACGGCCCGATGGACACGTCTTCGCCGAGGACCGCGCCCTCGTGGATGATCGCGGTCGGATGGATGGTGACAGGCATATGGCTACTTTTCTATTTTGGGCTTTCGACGACCATGGCCGCGAACTCGGCTTCACACACGATCCTGCTGCCGACATAGGCTTCGCCGCGGAACTTGAAGACGTCGCCACGATGGCGGACGACTTCGACCGGCATGCGCACGACATCACCCGGTCGGACAGGACTGCGGAAGCGTACACCATCGACGGACATAAAGAAGATGGTCTTGCCTTCAACTTCTACGTCCAAAGATTTCGACATCAGCACCGCGCCGGTCTGGCCCAGGGCTTCGATGAGCAGAACGCCCGGCATCACCGGATTTTCCGGGAAGTGGCCGTTAAAGAACGGTTCGTTGAAGGTGACATTCTTGATGCCGACCATCGACTTGTTCTTGATCCAGTTCTCCCCGCGATCGATCAGCAGGAAGGGGTAGCGGTGGGGAATCCGCTTGAGGATTTCGGCGTAATCGACGGAAACGCCGGCTTCCGTAACGTCACCCGGGGCATCGACCGCTTCGGCCGGCTGAATGTCTTGACCCATATCACCCATGAAAATTCATATCCTTTATAGCATGCCGGGCTTCTCAGCCCTCTTTATCCCGGCTCGATGCCGCACCAGCAGCATTTTTTTCCAACCACACCGTCTCACGCAGGAACTGACGCGACGGCCGTGCCGGATATCCGGAAACCATCTGGCCCCCGGCGACGTCCTTGAAGACCGCCGAACCCGCGCCCACCTTGGCGCCGGCACCGATCTCGATGTGATCGACGATGCCGGCCCGGCCTCGGAACATGGCGCCGTCGCCGACCATAACCGACCCCGAAAGGCCTGCGTGCGCTGCAACAATACAGTTACGACCGATTCGGACGTTATGGGCAATCTGAACGAGATTGTCGATCTTTGTCGCCTCCCCGACGATCGTATCGTCGAAGGCGCCGCGATCGACGCACGTCCCGGCGCCGATCGATACATCGTCCTGCAGGATGACGCGGCCAAGCTGCGGCACGTCGACAAGGCCCCTGGCATCTCCGGCGACGCCGAAGCCGGCCTCGCCCACGCGTACGCCCGACGCCAGTTTGACGCGGTCGCCCAGAAGCGCGCAATAGACCGTCGAATGCGCGCCGATCCTGGCATTGCGGCCGATACGGCAGCCCGGACCGATGACGGCATAGGCTTCGATGCGCGTGCCGGCGCCGATTTCCGCATCCTGGCCGACGACCGCGCCGACGCCGAGATGCACGCCCTCTTCCAGCCTGGCCGACGGATGGACGGCGGCGGAACCCTCATGGGCGCGCGGCGTGTAGAGTAAAGCGGCCAGGCGCGACCACGCGGCTTGCGGAGATGCGCACACCAGCGCCACGCTGGTTTCGGGCACCTGGTCGGCAAAGGCCTGCGTCACGAAAACGAATTCGGCGCGCGTCGATTTCAACTGCGCCAGGTAGCGGCGGTCGGAAAAGAAGGCGGCGATTCCGCGTCCGTCGCGCCCGGCCCCATCTCCACAAGACAGGTCTCCCACCTGTCCCGAAAACGACAAAGGGGCGCAGGCTTCGATGAAGCCGCTCCCCTTTTTGTCCGCCACGGCCAGGCGGGCGGACGTCAGTACCGCTGCCTGATCCACGTCGATTTTTGAACCGACTTCAAAAAAACGCAGATCAGGCATCGGCCTTTTAGCTCTTACTTCTTGGGCGCGGTCCCCGCCGGAGCGGCCGGAGCAGCGGGCTTGGGAGCGGCCGGACGCGGCGCCGAAGCGGCGGCGGCCGGACCAGCTTGACCCTGGGCCTGTTGCTGGTCGAGGTTCACGCGATCGATTTGCGGCAGGGGTTCACCCGCGGCATCCATCTTTTGCACAACCGAGGACGTGATGTTCATCGCGGGGTTGGCATAGACGAAGGTCGAGGAAGGACCATTGTTAGCGCCCGGTGCATCGTAATGCAACAGGCTGTCGGCCTGGACGACGGTGGCGCAGCTCTTGGCCGTGACGACCGTGTTGATGTGCGGAACCATCTTCTGGAACAGGATCGCCATGGCTTCCTGCTGGGTATATTGCATTTCCTGCTGGCGCTGCTGAACCTTCGCTTGGAAGGCATCGCGTTTTTGCAGCCACTGTTGTGCCTTGGCGTCAAGCGCCGGCTTGTTGGCGGCGGTGACCGTCTTCTGTTGCGCCTGGATCGACTTCATTTCAGCTTCCAGCGCGCTGGCCTGCTGTTGCAGTTCGCTGTCGACGACGGCCTTGAGCTGGCCGAGACGGTCCGACGCCTGCTTGCCCATGGCGGAATCGGCCATGGCCTGCTGGATGTCGATGACGCACTGGCCGGCGATCGGCGCGCCGAAGGTGGGCGGTGCCGGCGGCGTCGCGGTTTGAGCTTGGGCTGCGCCCGCCACCAGGGCGGCCACGCCTGCGAGGAGGAGGATCTTCGTGTGTTTCATGTTTCCGGGCACTTTTGTCTTGGTTGAGAGAGGAACGATTAAAACTGGGTGGACTGCGAGAAGCGGAAGGTTTCAACCTTGTCGTACTTGGACTTGGCCAGGACCTGGCTCAAGTCGAACTGGATCGGGCCCATGGGCGACTTCCAGCGGATAGTGATACCCGCGGACGCACGCAAAGCCAAGTCGTCAACGATATTGCTCAGTTTCTGGCCGTATGTCGAGGATCCCACGGTGAGGTCGTACTTCAGGCGCTTGTCGATGCCCCCGAGCGTACCTACGTCCATAAATAAGCCGGTTTTAAGGCCATATTGGTCAGGCAGGTGGTTCGGAATGCCCAGCTCGACCGAGCCGATGGCGTAGGTCTGGCCGCCCAGCGCGTAGCCGCTGGAGGTGTCGCGCGGACCGATACCCGCGTACTGGAAGCCGCGCATCGTATCGGCGCCCTTGAAGAAGCGGTCGTTGATGCGGATGGCGTCGCCGTTCCACGGAATGATCGATCCGGCGGTGCCCGAGACGTGCAGCACCATGTCCTTCTTGAAGCCGTGGTACCAGTTGGCTTCGAGTTCCGAACGGACGTACTTCACGTCGCCGCCGAGACCGGCGAAGTCCTGGCGCAGGGTGGCGTTCCAGCCGCGCGTCGGGTTGATGAAGTCGTTGCGCAGGTCGAAGGACAGCGTATAGCCGACGGATGAGGTCAGGCCCGTGCCGCAGTTGTACAGCAGGCCGTCGCACGATCCCGCGCTGGCATACGAGATCTTGTCGCTGCGCAGGTTGTAGCGCAGGCGCAGGACCGACCAGCCGTTCAGGTTATAGCCGAGGCGCAGGCCGAAGCCCGTCGAATCCGACGAATAGTCGACGCCGGAATAGTTATACGAGCTTTCGAACAGGTCGAAGCCGGCCGACACGTCGCGGTTCATGAAGTGCGGCTCGGTGAACGAGAAGTCGATATCCTTCTGGATCGAGCCGGTCTGGACGCGGGCGCGGACGTCCTGGCCGGTACCGCGGAAGTTCGACTGGCTGATGCCGATGTCGAGGATGAACTTCTGGTACGACGAGAAACCGGCCCCGAAGCTCAGTTCGCCGGTCGGCTGTTCCTGGACGGCGACTTCGATATTGGTCTTGCCCGGGGTCTGCGACGGCTTCTCGGTGATCTTCACGCCGTCTTCGGCGTTCTTGAAGAAGCCGAGGCCCGCGACGTAGATCTTGGAGCGTTCGAGCAGCGCCTTGTTGTAGGCGTCGCCTTCCGACACCAGCATCTGGCGGCGGATGACGCGGTCGAGCGTCTGCGTGTTGCCGACGATGTTGATCTTGTCGATATAGACGCGCGCGCCTTCGTGGACGTTGAAGACCAGGTCGACCTTGTGATTGTTGGGATCGGCCTCTTCGTCGGGACGGATGTCGACGAAGGCGAAGCCGTTGGCGCCGGCGGCGAAGGTCAGGTCGTCGACCGCCTTCTGGACGCGGTCGCTTTCATAGAGCTGGCCCGGCTTGATCGAGATCGAGCGCAGCAGGTCCTCGGACTTCAGCTTGTCGTTGTCCGTCTTGATGGTGATGCGGCCGAAATTGTACTTCTGGCCTTCGTCCAGCGTGTACGAGATCGCGAAGTCCTTACGGTCGGGCGTCAGTTCCGCCACGGCCGAGATGACGCGGAAGTCGTAATAGCCGCGGTTCGTATAGAACTTGCGCAATTGTTCGCGGTCGTAGTCCATCCGGTCGGGATCGTAATTGTCCTGCGACGCGAAGAACTTCCACCAGTACGACTTGCGCGTGACGACCGTGCTGGCCAGTTCGGTGTCGGAAAAGGCCTTGTTGCCGATGAAGTTGACCGACGACACGCCCGTCTTCGGGCCTTCGTTGATTTCGAAGATCAGGTCGACGCGCTTTTGCGGCAGCTCGACGATCTTGGGCGTGACGGTCGCCGAGATGCGGCCCGACTTGCGGTACAGTTCGATGATGCGCTGGACGTCTTCCTGCACCTTGGCCTTGGTGAACACGCCACGCGGGCGAATCTGCACTTCGTCGCGCAGCTTGTCCTTGGTCTGGGCGTGGTTACCCTCGAACACGACCTGGTTGATGATCGGGCTTTCGACCACCGTAATGACCATTTCGTTGCCGTTCATCACGATCTGGACGTCGGAGAACAGGTCGGTGCGGTACAGGGTCTTGACCGCAAGGTCGATCATCTGGTCGTCGACCGTGGCGCCCACCTGGAACGGCAGGTACGAGACGATGGTCTGGTTGTCGATGCGTTCGTTGCCGGAGATGGTGATGCGCGACACGACGGCGGTCTGCGGCGCCTTCGGCGCTTCGGCCTGTGCTTCAGGGGCCAGGGGCTGTTGCGGCGCGTCGGCCGGAACCGCTGCGGGCGCCGCCGCATCCGGCGCGGCCGGCGGCTGTTGCCCCGTGTCCTGGAGGAGCGTGGTGCGAGCCTCGGCGCCGGTTGCGCCGGCGGCAAGGATGGCGAACAGGCTGACGCTTAAGGACAGGCTTCGGGAACGGGTCATGCGGCCTCTTGTCGGGGTCTCGGTCTTGCGGTCTTGGTTTGCGCCGGTCTTGTTCAGGCCTGACATGGAAGATTACCTTTTGCCGTGGTGCGGACGGAACGGATCACCGGCCCAAACCGAAGTGGTTGTTAATATCATTCCAGAAGGCGAACAACATCAATCCTAATATCAGGACGGCTGCCAGCCGGAAGGCTACGCTCTGGAATCCTGCCGAAACGTGTTTTTTGGTCACACCCTGGTAGACATAGAACGCCAGGTGCCCGCCGTCGAGGATCGGAATCGGCAAAAGGTTCAGGAAACCGACACCCACCGATATGGCGGCGGCGAGGCCGATATAGATTTGCAGGAGGAACTCGGCCTTGTCGGCCAGCGGCGCCTTGGCCTGCGATACCTTGACCGTATAGTCGCCGGTGACCTTGGTCATGCCCAGTATGCTGGTGATCTGGTCGCCGTTTTCCCGGCCGACGAAGATGCGCGAAATATAGGTCAGGGTGGACGACAGCGTCTTCCACGTCTCCTGGGCGCCATACGGAATCGCCTCGACCACGGACACCGGGCGCGTCGTCAGCTTGCCGGTCGGCGCGATGCCCATATAGCCGGCCTTGGTCTTCTGCATGCCGTCGGGCGAGGTCACCACGGCGCGGATCGGCGTCACGGACACGGTGACCGGCTGGCCCTTGCGCTCGACCACGAAGGTCAGACGCGTATTGGCGTGCAGCATGACGACCCGCGATACGTCCTGAAAGCTCTGGATCGGCTGGTCGTCGACGCGGACGATGCGGTCGCCCGGCTGGAAGCCGGCCGTCGCCGCCGGGCTGTTCGGCATGACGCGGCCGATTTCGGGCGCATACGAGGAATCGCCATAGGCGAGACCCAGGCCGGCGAAGAGCACGATGGCCAGGATGAAGTTGAACATCGGGCCGGCCAGGATGATCAGGAACCGCTGCCAGATGGGCTTGAAATGGAAGTAGTCGTTGACGGCCGCGGCGCCTTCGCGCGCGGTGATCGACTGGCGCGCGGCTTCGAGGTCCTCGGCGGAGGGCGCCATCGACGCGATGTTTTCGTCGCCGGCGAACTTGACGTAACCGCCCAGCGGCAGCGCGCTGAGGCACCAGTCGACGCCGCGCTTGTCGGTCACCTTGAGCAGGATGGGGCCGAAACCCAGCGAAAAGCGGTCGATGCGGGTCTTGAACAGGCGCGCGACACTGTAGTGACCATACTCGTGGAAGGTCACGATCACCGAAATGATCAGCAGGATCGGCAAAACGCCCGCCAAAAATTGCTGCAACAACAGCCGGTCTCCCTTCCCTACGTCCTTATGGTTACCTTATGCACCGACCCGGGTCGTGATGAAAAGGTCCTGCATCAGGTCACGGACGGCAGAATCGGTATCGAGCGCCAGAACCATGTGCAAGTCATCCCTACTATCACGACTTGCGTGAACCGGGGAAGGCTTAGACGGTAATTGAGCCCGCATCATGGCAGTTTCTACATATTCGGCGATTTGTAAAAATCCGATGCGGCGATCGAGAAACGCCTGGACGCAGACCTCGTTGGCGGCGTTGAAGACGATCGGCAGGCCGTTGCCGGCTTCCAGCGCCTGCCGCGCCAGCTTCAGCATCGGGAAGGCGTCGAGATCGGGCGCATGAAAGGTCATCCTGCCCTTGGCGACCAGGTCGAGTTTCGGCGCATTCCACGCCATGCGGTCGGGCCAGCCCAGGCAGTACGAGATCGGCACGCGCATGTCGGGCGTGCCGAGCTGGGCCAGGCTGGAGCCGTCGGCATATTCGACCAGGCTATGGATGACCGACTGCGGATGGACGACGACGTCGATCCTTTCGGACGGCATATCAAAGAGATAGCTGGCCTCGATCAGTTCCAGCCCCTTGTTGGCCAGGGTCGCCGAGTCGATGGTGATCTTGGCGCCCATGGCCCAGTTCGGGTGTTTCAGCGCCTGTTCGACCGTGACGCTCTTCAGCTCGTCGCGCGTGCGGCCGTGGAAGGGCCCGCCCGACGCCGTCAATGTCAGCTTTGACACCTTGTCGGCCTGGCGGGCATCCAATACCTGGAAAATCGCATTGTGCTCGGAATCGACCGGCAGGATGCGCCCGCCGTGGGCCACCGCGCGGTCGATCAGCGCGCGCCCGCAGCAGACCAGGCTCTCCTTGTTGGCCAGGGCGACCGTTGCTCCCGTCCCGGCCGCCGCCCATACCGGCTTCAGGCCGGCGATGCCGACGATGGCCGCCATCACCCAGTCGGCGGGCCGGCCGGCGGCTTCGATCACAGCGTCGTCGCCGCAGGCGATGTTCAGTCCCGAATTGCCGATCAGGTCGCGGAAGGCCTGCCACTGGCCGGCGTCGGCCAGCACGGTCATGGCGGGGCGGAATTTCAACGCCTGCTCGGCCAGGAGTTCCACGTTGCGGCCGCCGACCAGGGTCTCGATGACGTAGTCCTCACCCGGCGTGCCGGTTTCCTCCAGCAGTCGCAGCGTCGATACGCCGATCGATCCCGTCGAGCCGAGAATGGAGATGCGTCTCATAGTTCGGTCCCGAGGAAGACGAGCATGCGGACGATGCCCAGGGCGACGATGGCGAACATCAGGCCGTCGACGCGGTCCATCAGCCCGCCGTGGCCGGGAATGAGCGAGCCCGAATCCTTGACGCCGAAGCGCCGTTTCAACGCCGACTCCCACAGATCGCCGGCCATGGTCGACAGCGCCACGATCAACCCCACCACCATGGCAGACGTATCGTGCGCCAGCAAGTGCGTCGCGTCGGCCAGCGTCGCGGCGGTGAGCATGCCGGCGATCATGCCGCCGGCGAAGCCCGACCACGTCTTGTTGGGCGAATAGCGCCGCCACAGCTTGGGGCCGCCGACCAGCTTGCCGACCATATAGGCGGCGCTGTCCGAAGCCCAGGCGATCAGAAAGGCGAAGAAGACCCAGTCGCGGCCGTTATGCGTGTCGCGCAGCCAGATCAGAACGATCGCCGGAATACCGATATAGAGGGTGCCATAGGCGGCATCCAGCCAGTTGCTTTTCAGGCGGAAGGCATAGAGACCGGCGCACAGGGCGCCGAAGATCAGGATCAAAAAGGCCAGTATGGGGTGGCTCATATAGGCGACGAAGACACCGCTGAGCGTCGCCATGCCGACCGCAATGGCCATGCGGCCGGAGGTCGCCGGCGCCGACATCAGGCCCCACTCGATACAGAGCAGCGCCACGCCGACGCTGAGCATGACCAAAAAGGGCCACGGCCGCGAGAACGGCATCCAGCCGAGCGGCATGGCGATGACGATGAGCACGACGGGGATCAGCACCACGGCCGAGGCGATGCGGATCACCAGCTCCTGCCATTTGGCGCCTTTTTTCCCGGCGGGCCTGGCGACGGCAGTCTCCGGGCCGGCGGAGAGCACCGGCGGTTGCGTCTCGGTCTCGGCCCCTGTCGTCCCCGTCCTACGCGGATTGGACGGCATGATCCGCCTCCAGTCCGCCGTAGCGCCGGCTGCGGCGGGCGAAGATGTCGAGCGCGGCCTTCAGCGCGTCGCGGCCGTAGTCGGGCCACAGTATGTCCTGGAAGACGAACTCGGCATAGGCGGCTTCCCACAGGAGGAAGTTCGACAGACGGTGTTCGCCGCTGGTGCGGATGAGCAGGTCGAGCGGCGGCAGGTCATGCGTCGACAGGCGCGATTCCAGCGCCTCGGGCGTGATGTCGGCGGGATCGAGCGTGCCCGCCCTCGCCGCCTCGGCCAGTTGCCGGGCCGCCTCGACGATATCGGCCTGGGCGCCGTAGTTGAGCGCGACCTGCAGGAAGAAGCGCGAATTGTCCTTGGTTTTGGCGTGAGCGTCGTCGACCATGGTGACGATATCGGGCGGCAGGCCGTCGCGCTGGCCGATGATGCGCACGCAGACGCCTTCGCGGCGCAGGCGCTCCAGGTCGGCCTTGATGAAGGCGCGCAAGAGACCCATCAGGTCGCTGACCTCCTGGGCCGGACGCCGCCAGTTTTCGGTCGAAAAGGCAAACACCGTCATGTGGGTGACGCCCAGGTCGACGGCGGCGGTGATGGTGCGCTTCAGCGCCTCGACGCCGGCCCGGTGGCCCAGCGTCCGGATCTGGCCCCTGCCCTTGGCCCAGCGGCCGTTGCCGTCCATGATGATGGCGACGTGCAAGGGATTGCCGTCCGCGCAGGGTTGCCCGGGCTCGGGCTTTGGCGGAGTTGCGGGCGGCGTGCCAAGGGGCATGATCGGGCTTTCGGATCGGACACAACTGAAGGCTTGAGGCACTATCCTAGAACAGGTCGTGCCGTAGCCCTATACATCGCTGGAAAAAATCAAGGGCAGGTTTACACCTGCATGATTTCGGCTTCCTTCGTTTTCAGCATTTCGTCGATGCGCTTGATCGCCGCATCGGTGAAATTCTGGATTTCGGTCTGGCCCTTCTTTTCCTCGTCCTGACTGATGTCGGACGCTTTTTCGGCCTTTTTGAGGTCGTCATTGGCGTCGCGGCGGACGTTGCGCACGGCGATGCGCTGGGTTTCGGCGTACTTGCCGGCGATCTTGGCCAGCTCCTTGCGGCGCTCTTCGGTCAGGGGCGGGATCGGAATGCGCAGGGTCTGGCCGTCGGTGATCGGGTTGAGGCCGAGGCCGGCGTTGCGGATGGCCTTTTCGACCGAGACCACCAGGCCCTTGTCCCACACGCTGACGCTGATCATGCGCGGCTCAGGCACCGAAACGGCGGCGCACGAGGTCAGCTGCATCGACGAACCGTAGGCGTCGACCATGACCTGGTCGAGCAACGACGCCGAGGCACGGCCGGTGCGCAGGCTGCCGAATTCCTCTTTCAGGGCCGAAACGGCCTTGTCCATGCGGTCCTTGTAGCGGTTGAGATCGGGCTTCATGGCTGTTTCTCGCTTCTGTTCTTTAGTTGGAGATGACGGTGTGCGTGCCGCCGCCGTGGATGACCTTGTTCAGTTCGCCTTCGGTGCGGATCGAGAAGACGACGATCGGAATGTCGTTCTCGCGCATCAGCGACACCGCCGAGGCGTCCATGACCTTGAGGTCGCGCGACAGCACGTCCATGTAGGTCAGCTGGTCGTAGCGCTGGGCGGCCTTGTCCTTCTTGGGATCGGCCGAATAGACGCCGTCGACGGACGTGCCCTTGAACAGGGCGTCGCAATCCATTTCGGCCGCGCGCAGCGCCGCGGCGGTATCGGTCGTGAAGTACGGCGCGCCGGTGCCGGCGGCAAAGATCACGACGCGGCCCTTTTCGAGGTGGCGGATGGCGCGGCGGCGAATGAACGGTTCGCACACCGCGTTCATCTGGATGGCCGACTGGACGCGCGTGTCGATGCCGAGCTTTTCGAGGGCGTTCTGCATGGCCAGGGCGTTCATGACGGTCGCCAGCATGCCCATATAGTCGGCCGAGGACCGTTCCATGCCGACGGCAGCCTTCGACAGGCCGCGGAAGATATTGCCGCCGCCGATGACCAGGCACAGCTCGACGCCCGTACGCGCGACTTCGGCGATTTCCTCGGCGACCGCCTGGACGGTCTTCATGTCGATGCCGAAGCCCTGGTCGCCCATCAGGACCTCGCCCGACACCTTGAGCAGGATACGTTTGTATTTCAGCTCGGACGTCGAGGACATGAGAATCTCCGGAAATATAAATGATGAAATGTCGAGCCCTGAATAGTTCGGGCTTTCGTTATGTGCAAGGGGGGCGCGTGAATTGCCTGCCGGATATGAAAAGAGCGCGGCCCTCGCGGACCGCGCTCCTCGGCAATGGGTCTTGCAGAGCCTTAAACCGCGCCGGTCATGGAGGCGACTTCGGCGGCGAAATCGTCCTGCTTCTTCTCGACGCCTTCACCCAGCGCCAGGCGGGTAAAGCCCTTGATCGTGACCGGGGTGCCCAGCGTCTTGGCCGTTTCGGCGATCAGTTGTTCGATCGTCTGGTCGGGGTTCATGACGAAGGCTTGCTTGAGCAGCACGACTTCTTCGAAGAACTTGCGGATACGGCCTTCGACCATCTTTTCGACGACCTGGGCGGGCTTGCCC
>OUNM010721282.1_pt1 | contig 53240 bp, 56 predicted proteins | sample 1769961 | NCBI WGS metagenome assembly OUNM01 (sample SAMEA3914820, study PRJEB12502) | metagenome | biome: forest; material: soil | place: USA | collected 2012-03-12 | depth 0.3 m
ATCCAGTTCTTGCAGCATGCGAGATGTCTCGTCCCTGGAGACATAAGACCCGTCGCATGCCACTCTCCAGACGAGGTTGCCCGACTTCATCTCCATCTCTATGCACACTGGATATCCCACTGCCGACATCCCACCAACCGACCGCACCAGTGTGGTATGCTCCTCCTCCTCGCACGTTTCGAACTGGCTCCGCTGCTGTATGAATAGCGTGTTGAAAAGCGGCCCATTACACACCGCCAACCTTTGTGCTTCCCGGAGCGGGAAGTGTTGGTGAGGATTGATGCTGGTCATGTTGTCCTGCATGTACCTCAGCCACGACGAGATCGTGCCGTGCAAGACACTCCGGACCGCAACGGTATTCATGGTCGGAAACACGAGTTCTTCCAGTTGCTCCGTATCCCGGCAGGACAGGACAACGCCGAAAGTAACATCCAGAGATTGTGTTTTCGAAGCCAGCAGAGCCGCCCAGCAGGCTTGACCCAATGTCTGCAAAGTCACTACATTGGCTTTGCAGAACGATACGATGTCAGATGCGTTGAGGGAAGATATCGCTTCGTCCCTGTGAACAACTTGTCGTTGAACGGAGTTACCCTCACGCTCGCGGATCATGGTTGGGATAGCGTCTCTCAGGAACTCAGACCAAAAATTGGCGGTATGCTCATCGCCATCCTCAGGGAATAGCATGTTCCCCACTTGCCTGACATATGATGCCAGCCCTCGCGGCTGGTACCTTTCTTCGTAGGCCGCTTGCACGTTTTTATGGATTAGATCGAGAGACCATCCGTCGTATAGTGCGTGTGCAATGGAAAGAACCAGGAACCTTTGGCGCTTGACACTGACAAAAACCACCTGCAGGAGATCGCCCTGCCCCGCTCCCTTGCGAGCTCGAAGAGTGGCCGTTTCACAGAGCTTGGCCAGCTCATCGGTGCTGTTGAGGTTGGCCTCGTTCATGTACGCTTCAGATTCGTCCCCAATGACCTGGCAGTACGAAGCCCCCAAGGAAGCATGCTCAGCCAGTATGAACCGGGTCCGAAGAATTGGCGAGCCTGCGATGACTGTCTTCCAAGCATCCTTCAACTTTTCCATGTCGACGGATGGAGCAAGTTCGAGAATTTCGTGGTTGAAGTACAGTTGAAAATCAGATGCGATCATCTCCACAACCATCGACTCTTGGAGAGGTGTTGTTGGGAGCACAACCTCGCGCGGATCGAGCTGAGCCAGTCCAGCAAGTCGTTCCCGCAGACCAGTTGTCACCTCATCAAAGTTTCGGTCTTTTGAGTGGCTGCCTGTTCTGCTATCGCTGCCATGGCTCGCCTTGGCGTGGATATGCTTGAGGATGGCGGTAATGGTCTGAGCTTTCAACAGGTCGCCAGTCTTGATATCGATGCCTTTCTGTTTCAACCTCGCAGAGAGCTTGATGACATCGATGCTGTCGAGGCCGAGGCCAAAAAGGGGCGTAGTCTCAACAACCGTTTTCGGGCTGGTATAAGCCAAGGCCGCCATCTCACTGCGGATAAGGGCCGCCTCCTCAGTCCATAGGAAGGGAGTTTCAGCGGGGTGGGTGGACGCAGGCAGCCTGTAAGCTTTGTCCGCGTTCACGGTCTGCCCCTTCATGTCCGTAGTGTGGCTCTTCTTCTCATGGTCATCGTCGACAGATGGGCCCCCAATCCAGCCATCAGGGTCGTTTTCCATGTTGGCAAACACTTCTTCCAACATATCCATCATGGCCAACAACTTCGAGCTGGAGCCTTCGTTGTCCTCGTGTCCAACAAGCAGCAGGTGCAGCCAGCCCTCTGAATCTAGGGTAGCTTCCAAGGAGAGAGGGTAATCAGTGTTGGGTTCTGAGTCAACCACTGTCCATAACTCGTTCTGTCGAGCGGTTCTTTTGTCTTGTCGCCGGAACGAAAACAGAGTGTTAAACAACGGCTTGCCTCCAGAGCACCACTTTTGAATGTCCCGCAACGGAACGTGCTGAAAGGGGAGCACCGTTGTGTTGAAGTCGTGGCATTGTTGAATCAGGGATGCCCAAGTTGTCTTCGGCTCGCTGTCGCCATTAGACGTGCGAGCACGGAAAGGAAGTGTGTTGAACAGTGGCCCGACCACATTTTCCGCATCATCCAACTCAAGATTGCGCCCAGAAACGATGACCCCGATAATCGGGTCCGAAGAGCGGTGTTTTCTCAGGGCGCCCACCCACGCAGCCTGTGCCAGCGCTTGGTGGGTTACTTGAAGACTAGTCCTCAAAGCGTCCAAGACTCCGAAAGAGACCTTTCTGGTCATGGTCGAAACTGCCAGATGGGGTGGGCTATCTGAGATGGAGTCGAGAGTTGTGCCATCAATATGCTCCAGCCAGAACGCTTTGGTTGTGCTGAAGTCCTGCAGCGGTCCATAGCACATCGCATCGAGAAACGACGGTCCAGAAATAAACACATCGTGTTGGGCGGACCTTTTGGTCAGGGCGAGATACTGGCCTGCCACGCGATCAAGGATGAGGTTGAAACTGTTACCGTCGTAAAGGCCATGGAATATGTGCAGAGCAAGAACCGGTGGTCCTTCTCCTGTCAAAAGAACAGCCTCCAGCGGCTGGATGGGACTGTCTTTGTTGCGAGCAAGCCAAGCCTTCCGCGTCCTTTGAATAGCATCCACAGTGGAAGCTTCGACACCAACCTCACTCCACGAGAGTAGGAGTTTTTTGATGGCAACTTGAACATAGCCGTCAGTTGTGCTCACAAACTTTGTCCGAAGAATCGGCCAAGTGTCAAGTGCTCTTTGGAAACCTTCTCGGAGTGACTCGGGGGATATCCCAGACGACAGTTCAAACTGGAACGTATTGAAGTATGCCCCGTCCGTTGCCGACCTGGAGATCATTCCTTGCTGCAAAGGCGAGCACGGCGCAATGTACTCAACCTGGTCTGGTTTTACATCCAACTCACTGCAGACGCGTGACTGGTGCTTATGAGAAAAGGCTCGGACCAGTTGCCTTGCAGCTGCCGCCGAACTGAGCATGGGAGTCGTTTTCTGCTTTTCCAGGGCGGCAACCAGATCGCCAATCAAGGGGTGCCGCAAGATGAGAGAGGGGGTTGCGCGTGCGAATCCTGCGCTCTTCAGGGCGCGAGATAAACGAAGGACGGAGATTGAGTCGACTCCCAATTCAAAGATACTCGATTCCGGAGTGACCGAGTTCCAATCGAAGCGTTGCGTGGCAGCCAGAACTTTGGCAACTTTTATCCCCAAAGCGCCGAGCATCTTGGACTGATGGATTTTGTCCGCAGGAGAAGACAAGGCCATTAGCTTTTCCTGCCCAAGGGAGGCAAAAGCTTTCCGAAGTTCCTTTAGTTCTGCTTTGTTGTTCGTTGATAGTGGGATAAACGGCAGCTGGAGGACGTATGTCGGAATCATATACCCAGGAAGCCTTGAACGACAGGCATTCCGGACATGCCGGCAGAACTCGACTGCCTCCGGGCTCTCGACGATCTCGAGGACTCTGGTTGCTCCCTCCTGTTTTCCTCCATCGTCAACCACAACGAACGAAACGAGGAGATCCTTGAGTTGCGCTTCGTTTCGAATAACAAGCGTGGCAACATCCTCGACAGCATCAACCCCCGTGCGGATCGCGTGGTTGATCTCGCCAATCTCCAGACGTTGGCCACGCAGTTTGACCTGATCATCGGCTCTTCCAATGAAATCAAAACATCCATCGTGGAGAACCCGAACCAGGTCTCCAGTGCGGTAGACCCGTTCCCCAAACGCGCGCAAAGTCGGAAATTTCTGCGAGGTGAGGTCCTCACGTTTGAGATAGCCCTTTCCCACCAGCCGTCCGGAGACGCAAAGCTCGCCCACGGCGCCCCGCAAAACTGGCTGTTCTGTCCCAGGCCTGAGCACATAGGAGCCGACGTTGAGAAATTGTCGGCCGATATTGGACGCACGACCGGTGGTTGGAACCCGTGGAAAAACGGTCACGCCAATGGTTGCCTCAGTTGGACCGTAGAAGTTGTAAATGACGCCCTTTGAACCCCAAACGTCAAGAATCTCTTGTTTTAGAGACTCCCCACCTGTGATGAAGACGCCTCTACAAAGACTGGGCGCATCATCGGGGTGCAGCAACCGGGCTAGGCTAGGCGTGAGGTCGATGTGGGTGATGTCGAGCCGAGAGATGGTGCCAGCCAGGTCTTCGAGAATCAAGTCTCTGGGCGCCGCAACGAGCGTGATGCCGACGGACCAGCTCCAGTACTGCTCCAGAACAGAAACATCAAAGTGGAGGGAGGCGAATTGCAGCCACTTCGAGTCCTCTTGCCAATGGCCAGCGAAGATGTGTTGGAACGCGAGCATGCACTGGACTGCGTTGTCGTGGGTAACCTCGCAGCCTTTTGGCGTTCCAGTTGTGCCCGATGTATACAAACAGTAACACACATCGTCGGGGTCCAGGTTTCGGTTGAGGATGGGAGGGTTTGCAGAGACAAGCGCCAGGGACGTTTCCGATATTCCAATGATCGGAACAGAGACATCCAGTCCCAAATCTTCCTCTCTTTGCTTTGAGGTTACTAGAGCAGAAGCGCCGGAATCATGGAGAATGAATTCATTCCTTGATCGCGGAGCCCCGGGGTCCAGTGCCAGAAAGGCGCAGCCAGCCTTGAGGATGCCGAGAATCGAAAAGTAGGCCTCAGGGCATTTGTCAAAGTAGACAGCAACAATTTCCCCAGGCTGGGTATGGGGGAGCAATAACTGCGCAACCCTGTTGCCATTGTCGTCCAGCTCCTTGTAGGTCCACTGATATCCGATAGGCAGGTTTCCGTCGAAGCCCTGAACGAAGTGAAGCGCCTGGCTACCAGGGTTCTCGAGCGCTCGAAGCTCAAGAAACTGGTGCAGGAATTTCACCGTCGTTGGGATCGCTGGTGTTTCGGGGGGAATAACCGAAAACAGCTTTGGGCAGGCGCCGAAAAGGTCACCCTCCTCTCCAGTGGGGTGGAGCGCGAGGCCCTGCACCGTGGCGTCAAACTGATTCAGCAACAGAACAGCCTGGTCCTTGGACAAGACATTGCCAAAGAAGCTAATCTGGTATCGAAGCTGGTCTCCGGCCCTGGGCTGAATCTCAATCGACACCGGGTACTCAACCCCCGCAATCTCGTCAACAACCCGCCACGGCCGCGTCTCAGAGTGCGCAAGGTCAACTGGAAGCTTCTGGTACACCAGCAGCGTGTCGAACAGCCTCGACTCAGGACATCCAAGCCATTTTTGTATGCGGGTAAGAGGTTGATGTTGCTGCTTGTAAAGCTCGGTGTTGTACTGCAACATTTGTTTCAGTAGCACTTGGTTCATAGCGCTGTTGGTGGCTATTACCGGCAATGTTGTAATGCAAGGGAACGCGGCGTTGCGAGTTGCTTCTGTGTTTCGCCCTGAGAGAACAACACCAAAGACGACTGAGTCTTCGCCAAGATAAGCCGAGAGGACCCGCGCCCACGCCGCTTGGAGGATGACGTGCAGCGTGTAACCAGATCTGGACGCGGCTCTCTCTAGTGTTGTCAGTGGAACCGTGCTCGCCATCGACTTTGCCAGGATGGTTCCCGCTTTCTCACGGAGTGGCGTTAGTACTGGGAACGTGTTGATGACGACTCGGTCGGCCTGTCTCCTCCAGAACTCCGCTGAGCTTTCAGCTGTTCCAAAAGCCTGGCTGAGAATGGCCGTAACGGCGTGTTCGGTGTTAAATTTGGCGGTGAGCTGACCACCCACTGTTGCTGTTGAAAGGTCTTTCAGTATCATTTGAAGTGACTGAGCATCGTACAGCGCGTGGTGAATGGCAACGTGCATCGTTCTCGCCTTGTCTTGGGCTTCGACGATGGCCACACTCCACAGCCTTCCTTGCGGGATTTCAGCGGCAGTGCGAGCAGCTTCTTCCCGCCAAGTCCAGAGGTCGAAGGTGTCCGTTTGCTCCTGTGAGAAAACAACAGTTGAGATATCGAACATGGTTGAAGGATATTGAAACATGGCAAATGCGCAGTCGTCGTGCTCAACGGGTGCGATCACCGTTCGGAGGATGGGGTGCGCAGAGGATACAACGCGCCACGCGTCGGCCAGATTGGCGGCGCTCACGCCATCTTCCAACTCGAAATCGATGTAGTTGAAGTAGTCTCGTCCCCCTGACTTGATGAACTGCGCCATCATGGCCGACTGAAGTGGAGTGCAGGGGTTCACAACCTCGACAGCGTCCATCGCAATGCCGTGCGCAACGGCCCGTGACCGGAGCTGATGTTGAAACTTGACGATGTCGTATGAAGGGTACATTTCCAAATTTGGGGCGCGAGTCTCTATATACCGAGCAAGACTTTCGCATGTAGGGTGCTCGATCACGTCGCTAGCGACGACTTGGTGACCGAGCTTGCGGAGCATCGCGCCGATCTGGACTGCACTGATGCTGTCAAACCCAAGTTGGTAGATCGTGGTAGACCGCCGAACGCGCTGCGAAATTTCGGGTGAGAGCGTTGTGAGAACAGTTCTGATGGAGCTTTCCGTTGTGGTCCAGAATTCGATCCTCTCAACCAAAGAGTCGTGTGGTGAGCCACGGATCAATTGTGATTTCTGCAAATGGATGTGGGACAAGCGTTTCTTAAGTTGCTCAGGCAGGTCGTCAGGGGATGTATGTGACCCGGGGAATCGGAGACAGTCATGAAAGGCCTGGAAGAACATGTCTAGAGCCAACTCGGCAACCCCATGTGGAGGCGGATGACTGCGAAACCGATCAGCAAGAGATGAGACATCTGAACACCCTACAACATATGCGTACCTTTCCGTGGTGTGAATTTTGAATACAAGACGGTCGTAGCGGTCTTCGGGTATCACTTCACATACAAGAGGGACCTTGTCTTGTTAGCCGTTGCACCAACCTCTTCTTGGTGGTTAGGGTGCCAACTTACGTCCATTTCTCCTTCATCCCGTTCCAACGTCCAAAGAGACTGGTCAAGGTCCCGGGGCGGCTGCTGCAAAAGCAGAAGGGTATCAAACAACCTCTGGATGCCTTTTTGGGAAAACAGGGATTGAATGTGACGAATTGGAGTGAATTGGTACTGCATGAACTGTGTGTTGGCGCTTTGGAACGTCTTCATCAAGTCAATGTTCCGCTGTCTCTGAGTTAGATCCATACGGACTGGTATTGTATTGAAGCACGGTGCCACAAGCTCGCTGATGCCTTCAATGGGCAGGGACCGGCCGTTGATGACATTCCCGAAGCATATATCGCCCGTTCCAAAGAGGGAACCCAACGAAATTGCCCATGCAGACTGAGCAAGAGCCAAGAGTGAGATGCCCAGCTCGCGCGCCCGACTGTTGACCAGTGACAGGGGTACGTCGGTCCTCGATATCAACCGGGAAATACGCGTCTCGGCCAGGTTTGAGTTCAAGTTTGTGATCAGTTTTGGCTCGTAGTCGGCAAGATGTTCAAGCCAGAAGTCGTCGGTCGACGCCGGTAGCGTCAGGGACTGGTGGAGAAACTGCTCATAGGAAGAAGTTACAGGGGGAAGTGGAGATCCAGAGAAGTGTTGTTCGACTTCGTAAAGCATCCTCTCCATCGCGACGCCGTCATATAGCGCATGATGGCAGACAAAGGAGAGATAGGCTTCGTTATCTTGTGTGATCGTTGCAAAAGTTGTTGTGGGTTTCATCGAGTCGACGGCGTGAGGCACCTTTTGGAGATGTTGAGAAATGCAGTCCTCCAAAGTCGAATGAGACGCATCAAAGTTATGCCACGGAGCGTGCCACTTATCGAGCACGATTTGGAGGATTGGCCGTCGGTGGTCATCAGTGGCCACAAAGCAAGTGCGCAGGATATCGTGCCGGGCGCACATGGCGTTCCAGGATGCTTTCAGTTCCGTCAAATCTCCGTTGATGCGGAATAGCATGTGGTTGAGATACCGGCCCTGGCTCCCCAATGACGCCAACATGGCCTCCTGAAGAGCGGTGCAGGGGAGGATCCTTGAGAACAATGTCCCAACTTTGCCAAGCCGTTTAATGATGTTATCAACAAGACTCTTTGGCAGAAGCCCCCGGATCTCTTGATCCGGGGGCCCCGAGATGTCAAGAACCGGGAGAACCTTTGCGAGCCTCGCAACACTCGCGTTCTGCAGAATGAGTGAAATCGGGAACCGTCTGCCGAGTTGTGTGTGCAGGCCTCTTGACAGCTGGATTGCAGAAATGGAGTCCAGCCCTAAGGTGGTGAGTGGTGTCCATCTCTGGATATCCCGTCTATCCATCCTGAGGCAATGAGAGACGGCATCCGCAATCTGGGTCTCAGCATCAGACCACTCCTCGTCATCCACATCCAAGAAAGCCCCCTGGCTGACCAGCACCAGATCTTCGTGATCCAGGTCTCTAAACACTTCTTTCAGCCGAGCTCGGTCCAGCTTGCCCGAGGCCGTAGTCGGTAACACGGTGATTGGTATTATTGCCGAGGGAATCATGTAAGTCGGGAGTCGGGACTCAAGAAGCTGGAATAAGGTCTGTATCTCCAACTGGAGTTGGCTGTCAAGGCCTAGAGTCTGAAAATGGATTCCTTCCCTCTGTTTAGGAACCAGGAACGAGACAATCTTATCCTGGATCGTCGTCTCTTTTGCGTGCAGAAACAAAGTGGTGCAATCAGCAGTGCTGTCTGACTCCCGGATGGCCTCAGTGATCTCTTCGAGTTCCACTCGCTGGCCCCTTATCTTGACCTGTTCATCTACACGGCCGACGATAACCATGGATCCGTCTGGCAGCATCCGTCCTAGGTCGCCGGATCGGTAAATCCGGCCAAGGGTTGGGTGGTTGATGAACTTGGCGGAGGTCAGCTCCTCCATGTGGAGATACCCTTGAGCAACCTGGTCCCCGCCAAAGCAGAACTCTCCGACGCAACCAAAGGGAACAACCTCCATGCAGTCTCGAGCGAGGACGAAGGTCGAAGTATTTCCGAGCGACCAGCCCAGATGCTGTATAACCTGCCCCTGCCCCATTTTCTTCACGCTGCAGATGTTGGTCGTCTCCGACGGGCCATAGCCCTGGTAGAGCTTGTCCCCCCACTTCCGGGCAACCGCTTCGCTCATGGCTTCGCCAGCTGTGACGAGAATCTCCACACGAGGGGTATTCGCAGGGTCAACTAGCGATGCGACGGTGGGAGTCATGCTGAGGTGAGTGACCTTGAGTTTTCGAATCGATGTCTCCAAATCCTCAAACAACGTGTCATTGGTAGCCGAACAGAGACACATGCCGCGCGTCCAAGCAAAGAATATCTCAAAGACCGAGACGTCAAATGCCTGGGAGCAGGACTGCAGCAATCTCGAACGTTCCTTGACCGAGTAGATCCGTGAGAGCACATTGAGATTGCTCATAATGTTGAGTTGCGTAACGCATACTCCTTTTGGCACGCCTGTGCTGCCCGATGTGTAGATGATGTATGCCAGCCGATCTGGATCTGGCTTTGGTTTGGCACGTGAGAGAGGAGCTGGACCAAGGCTGAGGGTCTGGACGTCGAGAACGTGGCACCGTAGTCGAGATAACTTGGAAGTGGTCGACGTATCGGCAACACACAGCTCGACCCCGGCCTGGTCAAGGATGGTCTCAATTCGATCAAACGGGGTGCTGGGAAGCAGAGGCAAGTAGGCACAGCCGACCTTCAAAATCGCCAATATGCCAGCGTACAGTCGGATTGACTTCTGCATAGCGATAGCAACCACGCCTCCCTCCCGGGCGCCATGTTGAACCAGTTGCCAAGCAATCCGTTCGGCGGTCCTGTTGAGCTCGCCAAAAGTAATGGTAGTAGTTGTGAGAGCCCCATCTGAAATGTGGTCCGCGAAACAGACCGCGTCCTTTTCCGGAAACCCCGCGGCAATGCGCTCAACAGCATATGCCAAGTCGGGGATCCCACCAAAAGCTGATGGCCTCGGATTGAAGATGGACAGCAGCTGCTGCGGAATGGCGTTCCGCATGGAAGATATTCGTGAATCAAAGTTCTCGAGCATGTAGACGACCAGTGGGGATATTGAGTCTAACAGAATGCTGAGCTGGGCCGCAGGAACCGCATTCAAATGATACGTGAAACGGCATTTGAAAGTTGTTTCCCCCGGTTCAACTTCAACCAAGAGCTTCGTTTCCAAGTAGTCCTGGTGGGCAGCCAGCTTAAACGCAGCCATGCTTTGATCTTTGCTGTGAAGCGATTCCTGGTAGATGAACAGGACATCATAAATCGGATGCCCGGAACGAATCCCTGCTGCCCGCTTGATTTCCGAGAGGGGCAAAACACTGTGTGGCAGGGCTGCCCTGTTTCCGGCTTGGATGCCAAGGAGAAGGTCTCTGATGGTCCGCACTTGGGAGAGGTCTGTCCGAAGGGGGGCGGCGGCAATGCATGGCCCGATAATGTTCTCGATGCCGGGAATGGGCATCGTTCTTCCGGATTGGATCGAGCCAACGACCACGTCCTCGTTCCCGACCATCGAGCTCCAAAGCCACGCCAGTGCGGCCTGGAAAATTGTTTGTGGACCACAACCAATTCCTTGGAGTGCAACCTTGAGGTCCTCGGGGTTGAGCTTGAGAGATGTGATTTCGGACAAAACGGTTGACGTGTTGTCGATCTTAGACGTCAGGACTGGGAAAGATGCGGGTTGGAAGCCGAGTAGATTTCCAGCCCAGTATTCTCTTGCTGCGTCGCAACTCTCGCTAAAGGCCAGCGTTTGCTGGTACGCCGCGATTTGCTGGAATTGGGGTTTGGAGTCAAGTTCTTGCCCGTGTGCCAATGCATCAAGATCTGAAAGCAAGATATCCAGGGACCATCCATCGTACACTGCATGATGGAGCTGCAGTATAACCGTCATGTCACCGCTGTCTGAAGTGGAAAGCTGAACACGAAATGGACGAAGAAAGGCATCGTCGTCCCGCATGTCAAAGTCTCTGACGACTGAACCAGCGGACAAAATGTTGGATTCATCGAAGGTCTCGAAGACGACCTGCAGAAATTGCCCTTGGTCGTGGATGAAGCCGGTCCGTAGAATCTCGTTTGCCTGGGCTACTTTTAAGACCCAAGACCTGACTAAACCTTCTTGATGGCCGTGAGAGACGCCAAGTTCGATCCAGTTGCAGTAGGCGCGAGAGTCAGCCATGGTTGCCGCGAGCATCGAGGCTTGAAGAGGCGTGCATGGTACGACTGTCGCGATAGGCTGTGGATTCTGCGACAAGACCGGGTGGCTGGCCAAAATGTCTGCCAGTTCAGTCGAGTCCTGCGCCTTTGGTGCTGGTTCTGGGGCTCCAGGTTGGATTTCGGCCACAGATTGGAGATGTGAGGAGAGCACGGAGATTGTACGTGCTCCCAGCACATCTATTGCGCCCACATTGACACCTGCTCCCCTCAACACAGAGGCGAGCTTGATGGAACTGAGTGAGTCCAGGCCTATTCGAGACAGATCCTGGGTTGGGTGAACGTTGACTCCAAGGCTGAAGCTGGCGAGAATGCAAAGTTGCTCCTCCAGCTCATTCTTGTAGCATATTGTATTCGGTGTTTGGGTCGTTCGAGTTTCGTAATCCGCAACCAGCTGCTTCCTGTCGACTTTACCAGATGCGAGACGGGGAAAGTTGTCGGCAACCACGATGTCTCCTGGGAGCATGGATCCTGGCAGCCATTCTCGGCAAGACTCCATAATCGCAACGGCCATGTCCTTCGTCTCGTCCACGGCACAGAACAGGACCAGAGTTGCGTCGATAACGGCAGCCACTGCGCTGTGGCAGCCCGGTGTTCTCAGGGCAGCATGCTCGATTTCGCCGAGCTCCATTCGCTGACCGCGGAGCTTCACTTGTCCGTCGGAAATGCGGCCAAGACACTCAAGCCGCCCATCAGAAAGCAACCTCGCTTTATCCCCGGTCCGGTAGAGACGGCCGTATGGGGTGTCAATGAAGGCCGACAACGTTTGGTTCGGCTTGTTCAAGTAGCCATCGGCAATCTGGTATCCGCCCACGGCCAGCTCGCCAACTTGTCCTTGCGGTAAGACCTTAATTCCGGGGCTGGTCTCGTCATTCTCCAAAATCTCCAGAATGAAAGCTGAAACGGTGTCCAAAGGGATGCCAATATTCCGTACTGTGGAATCCTGTGCGAACTCAGGTTGCAAAGTGCAGTGTATTGCGGCCTCGGTTGGCCCATACATGCCCCAGAGCATGCTCTGCCTGTCCTCGCTGCCGCCAAACTCCTCAACCACTGGGAGTGTAAGCATCTCCCCAATGGTCATGAGAAGCCGTAGGCACGGAGCATTGTCCCGCGTGCGAAGGAGGCTGCCAGCAACGCTTGGCGTCAGCTCGCACGCATCGACGTCCAACTTCCTAATGACCCCCGGCAAGTCGTTGAGCATCGCCGAGCGAGAGCAGCCAACGAGGGTCTTGCCCCTCAAGAAGGGAAAAAATATTTCAAACACAGAGACATCGAAAGTCGGAGCTGCAAACTGTAGGAATCGGGAGAACTGCGGGATGTGACGGTCGTGAGCCAGTAGGCTTTGAGTGGCTGCACCGTGGGAAACGCCGACCCCTTTTGGCATCCCGGTTGAGCCCGATGTGTACATCACATACGCCAAGTCCGATGGATCGGCTGTTCTGTGACTTGTTTCCGCTGGTGTTTCGTCTGGCGCGTTCCTGTCGATGATCAACAAGGTTTGGTCGTGGTCGCCTTGTGGGAGCTTCGATGCCAGCTCAGCTGTGGTGATGATGACTCTCGCTGAGACATCCTTCAAGATGAACTTTGCCCGCTCCAGGGGAACATCCAGATTCATGGGACAGAAGGCTCCGCCGGCTTTCAGTACGGCCAATAGCGCAATGTACAGCTCCGGGCTTTGGGGGACGAGCACGGGCACCACAAACGTGTTGGAATCCCGCCACGGCCGTGCCAGAGCCGAGATTCTCAACGCCAAGGCTTCGGCAGCACGGTGGAATTCGTCGTACGAGAGAAAGATTCGAGCATCATTAGAGGCCAGAAAATCGACGGCGAGTTGTCCCTCTGGCGAGCTGTTTTGGACGAGAAGGTGAAGCAAGCCAGGGCCTGGTAACCGTGCTGCCGGATAGTTGACAATGGACATGGCGGCATCGGTTTTCGAAATAGGAGTATCCATGATGCAACCCAGGGTCTGAGACAACCTTCTTGGTTGGTTGGTGCTCACGCTGCCGTGATTCGGGCTTGACTGAACCCCAGGAAGGCTTTGATATGCAGACTACAGAGGCCAGATTCGGTTGTTAATAGCCTGTCTTCCACGCTCGATGCTTGGCGTCGACTGGCTCAACATGTACCTCCGTACCTTCTTCCCACGGTTCATTACAAACGAGCGTCGACTCCGTAGCGTGCCACTTGACGCTGAAATAGGCGGCCGCTGATTGGCTGGATGGTGTAGAAGAGGCGAGTTGAAGACGCGCGATTTGTTTCTGGTAGCGAATAATTGGTGGGATGGGGCACCTCGTCTTCTTGGGCGTTCGAGTTGGTGATGGGAGTGCGCAAGCCCAATGCCCAAGGTTGCACGGTCTGGAGTTCCGCAACGCAAGGGGGTGGAGTTGGTGTTCGTACCCTACCCTTCACGCTCCGTGTCGGCAAAGATTTCCAGGTTCCGAAGTTGGCCTGCAGCAAGCCCCCGCCTTCCATGTCCTCAATCCAGGGCCACGGGATGACTGGGTTAAGTCGGGCAGACGCGGCATTTAACTGGGGAAGAGCCACCGAGTACCGGATAGGTACCTACTCTTCAGGAGCTCTCAAGGGAAGGCGGGAGGAAGGGACGAGGTCTCAAAAGGCGGATAACTGTGGAGAGTGCCAGGATCCCATGGCCACCCACAAGCGGCGCAGGCTCCCAGTTCGGCCACGGCTCAACATCGAGCTCGCCCAAAGACCCGGTCACAGTGCTTACCTGATGGGTTCGCGGGAAGAGTCGTCGGATGCTGCCACTGACCACCCTTTTTTGCATGCTTGGCAGCAAAAGCCCCGTCCCTGGATCGGACCGTGTTAGTCATAATGGGTATTGTGGTGCGTCATGGCGTGATGAGCCCCCATCCTCTGTCGTCTTCGGTCTCGGGGTTCGAGGGATAAACTTCCACCGAGAGGGCCAAACCCAAAAACAGGAGAGGGGGAAGGGAGGGGGGGGGGAACTGGCCTCCCCGCTCCTCGCTCTGGGCCACCTGGATCCGATCTTCGGCCTCTCCCGGATCCAGCCTTGTGCAGCAGTAAGCGGCGGGGGCTCAAGGTTGAGGCGACGTGACCCTTGCCCCCACATCTTGCGTTTCATATCATGGGACTTCTGTGCGCAGCGGGTTACCTAACTGAGAGAGGACCATGCTCAAAAGAGCTTTGATACGTAGGTACTCAGGATCTTGAAAATGAAAGGTTCCGACCAGTTCGAGGTCCTGGGTATTGGGTATGCCCTTTATGTCAATACTCGCAAAGATCTAGTACGACGATTGTAGTTCGGGATACCCAATGAAAACTAGCCAAAGAAAGAACGGGAATAGAGAAGGGAAAAGCTAGAAGAATGCTTTTGAAGATGCACCCCTGAACGCCTCCCACGGATGCCAAACGCTAAGTATGTACAGAATGCTCCAGCCGCCCTCTATATGTCATGCCAATGCTCCAAAAATGGACTGGACCATCTCGCCCGACCGCGTAGAGAGTACAGAAAGAAGGGTATCACTCAACTGGAGATATTGTCAGTTTATGTCCAAACAGGCGAAGAGAAGCCACTTACGCCATGAGTTGCCTCGCAGCAGCCCTGCAGCCAAATGCCAGAACCAGGAGCGACGACTCCGGATGAGAACCGGACCCCGTAATCGCGACCAACTTCGATTACACGAGTCGACAGCTCCTGAGTTTTGGCCGGCGCGTCCACCAACCAGCGGTCCTTCCGCAAAGGGCCGGTCTCGTCGGCAGAGACCTCTGGCAGAAGATGCCAAGTGTCCTTCAGCATGTCGATGTGAGCAGTCCTCTTGTAGCCCGTGGCGCAGATGACAAGATCCACGTCCATATCTTCCTCTTCCAGAGGACCGTCTGCCGCGGCAGAACTAGGGAGCAGCGCAACCTTGAGACGGAGACGCTCGCCACTATCCTCGGCCGACATAATTTCCCGCCCAGCCAGGATACGGTGGGGCCATTTCTTCTCGTCCGGTCCGAGGGTGCGCTTTTGGTGGTACATGACCTCGAAGAGGTGCTCGATGAGCTCCAGCCGGACGACACCGTAGTTGGTGGCACGAGCATCGGCGAGCAGATTAGCCCGGTATGCAGTAGGCTTCGGGTAAATGGTGTCGATGAACTCGGGGTTGAAGATGGAGTTGATACTACAGCAGTCAGTTTCGCATTCGAGCAAAGTCAGGCGCACGCGGGGGGCTTGCTTACAAGGGTGAATCGTCGCTCGGCTTCATGAACTCGGACCGCATGATCATGCTCGTCTTGCTGTTAGGGTACAGCCCCTGAAGGTTGCTGAAAATCTCGGCGGCACTCTGGCCAGCACCGACGACGGCCACCTTGTACGGCGCCGACCTGTCGTTCAGAATCTTGGGGACCAACTGGGCGTACTGTGACGAGTGAATGACGCGAGGGTGGCGCGCGGGGAAGAGTTGGGGAATTGAAGGTTGGCCGCCGACGGCGACGACGACATTCCGCGCCCGGTGGGTGGTGACTAAGCCGGTCTTGACGTTGCGGGACATGACGTTGAAGATCTTGACCGACCCCTCCTCCTGCACAGGAGAAACGGAGACGACCTCGGTCTGATAGCGAACCAGGTCGTCAAAATGGCGCGCGCACCACCGAAGGTAGTCCTCGTACTCGGCACGCGCCGGCAGAAAGGTACTCAAGTTGATAAAGTCAATCAACCGGTTGTTCTTATGCAGGTAGTTGAGGAAGGTGAAGTTGGACCGGGGGTCGCGCAGCGAGGCAAGGTCCTTGATGAAAGAAATCTGCATCTTGGCGCCGGGCAGCAGCATGCCAGCATGCCAGGCAAACTCCGGCTGCTTCTCCAGAAACAGCACCTTGGGCGCTTGTGGCAGCTTGCCGGCCTCCAGGTCGTCATGAAGGGCAACAGCGATGGCCACGCTGGCCGGGCCGAAGCCGACACAGACCAGGTCGAGCACCGAGTCTGAGTCTGCGGGCGTGAGATACGAGCTCTTTGGGAATGCCCGCGCGGCAGCGCCATTGCTGGCGCCGCTCACCAACTGCGGCACTGCATCACTGTCATGGGCGCCGTTGGTGAGAGCCGTATGCTCCATGTCGAAGGTGCTGTGGGGGGACATGGCGAGGCGGCCTTGCTGGGGTGCGGGTTGCGTGTGGTGTTGGTGCGGCGGGACTCGACAGACGGGATACGATCCTCGTCCTCGGGCAGCTCAGCGTGGCGCACGGCCGTGACGCGGGCGTGACACGGGGGTGGGATGGAGGGGTAAGGTGGAAAAGAAGTGCAAAGGTCCGGGCTGGTCGGATGAGTGAGAGAGCAAGAGAGTGGGAGAAGCGAGTAGCAAGCGAAGAGGCGGCGGCGAGTGCCATTTTGATACAAAGTAGAACCCCCAGGCCATCCAGGTTCTCAAGCGGAGCTCGCACTCCTGGGCCGGGATCAAGACATGAGGTGAGCAGTCCCTGGAAGAGAGGGCCTTGGCTGGGGCCCACGGGGAACGAGGGTGCTTCCATCTGGCGCCCCATTCCGCCCGCCCATTCCCACATCTGCTGCCGCCCATCGAACGAGCGCAGGGGGGTTCTGCGCCATTGCGGAGGCCCTGGTGCTCTGCAGCAACCAGTGACACGATCCAGCAGCGGCCAGGTGGGGGAGAGTGAGAAATTTTCTGGGTCGTGATTGACACCGAGGGGAGCGCCAGACCGGGCGTGTATTCCCTGATGAGTGAGCCGGAGCTCTCCAGAGCGGCACGGCCGAGGCGGGGGGGGCGCGCGATGATGCGTTGGTGCTGTGTGCTTGCTGCACGCCATGGCCAATTTTTCCAGGATCTGGGTGGGCCCGAAACGGCATTTTTTATCTTCGGATCAGATAAGATCCTGGAACGGTGGCTCGGGTGGGTTCGCAAGCGAGCAGAATCACACAAAACCATCCGACGAGCCAATCACCGGTGCCGACCCAGGCATACTTGTTGAGCTCCTCCGAAGAGCGGACGGTCGCCTCGGCTCGCTGGGAGCCCGGAATGGAGAAGGAAAAATTGTTCGCAGGTCGTATGACTATGGGGGGTAACATGGGCCCCTGTCGAGTGCCGTCGGCGGCATGCCGTGGATGATGGCGACAGAAGGGATGGTCGATGACGAGAGAACGGGCTAGGGTCCAACCCAATGGCGTGGTGGCTCCCTGGACGTGGAAACATTCTCTTACTTCCTACGCAGTGGTTGGTATATGGAATGGTAGGGCAGACGGGCGAGGCTAAGGCGAGCAAGCAGGTTGCCGGAATGTCAGTCACAAGCATGGATGTCTTCTGCCGCGTCTTCGATGGCTGCGGAGTGTTGTACCCCCTGGGGATCGACAGGCAATGCCTTCGGTTGAGCAGAAATTGACTCATGGAGGTGGCTGCTTGAGACCCGCTCCCACGCAGCCGGGTCTCGCAGCTTGGTGCCGAGGAGACGGAGGTGTTGTGGGTAATTGAGGGAGGGAGGAGGGGTGTGGTTTCACCTGTTCTGAGTTCAGCAAGCCGCCCTCCACCTGCTCCAATCACCCGAGACGCTGCCATCTTATCAATCTGATTAGATGGAGACAAGTCTTGGCAATGGGAAAAATCGGACGAGAGGCACAGGAGCAGGGTTCGCCTGGACAAGATCGACCTTGAAGAGCCGACGTCGGCCGCCCAGGAACGCCCTCGCAGCTCGGGAACGAACACACGAGCGCGCCGGGGAAGCATGGGATGCAGGAACAAACTGGGTCAACAGCTTGATCCCGACTCATCCAGATCGTCGTGCAAGCTTGAATGGCAAGGCAGAATGGATTTTCGACCACTCCTCGTCTCACACCATCGCCGGCATCTCATTTTTTCCCCCAGCAACCACACTGCACTGCGCCATCACACCGCGGTGTCATCCCCGAATTGTTCGCTCCCTGAATTTCTCTCCCAACGTAAACCATCACACTGCGCACAAAAAGTCGCACAACTCTCGCCGCCCGTCGCCGCTCAAAAGCTCGCTCCACCGGGCCTTACGCGAAATGCAGGTGACAAACCTTGGCGAACAGTCGGCCCGTCACTTAGGTACACTATCCCCTCGCCAACTCAACCGTCTCCAGGCTGCTCCACGGTATGTAGCACCCCGGATCCGTCGGCCCTCCCTGGCCCCGGCGCTCTCGGCCGTCCCCAACGGCCCACACAATCCCTCCGACCCGATCAGACATCAGACGGCCACGGGGCGTAAAGCCCCTACCAGTTCCGAGAGTCCGGAGCGGAGGCCCCGCCCAAGACCGATCACCGTGAAGGCGTGAACAGCGCGCCGGCGTGTAACCAACCCATCCAGCGGCTCAGGTTCAGCGCGCAAGGGCGCAAGCCACCCGGCAGTTGACGCGCTGGTGGTCTGTGGCGCAGCAACGGCGGCTTGGATCGCCCGCAGCACTGTCCTTCCTTTGCGCCAAAAACGCGCACGGTTGTCCGCCGGTACTATTATGTCCACATTCGTGAGGCAGCCTCGGGGCAGCCCATGTCCCAGGAAATCCTTCAGCCCTATTTTGGCGTCAATGAACCAGGGCCCAGAGTTTCGCTGACGCTCTCACAGACGAGTCGGCATCGCAACACCTTCTCAAGTGGCGAGAGGGCAGCGACCGCAAGGCTGATCGCTGAGTCTCAACGCGGGAAATGCCAAGGGGACGGAATTGGCGACGGTCCCTCCGCTCAGGAACAACAAATCAGAGTGCGCGCTGGATGTTCAACATGAAGCGAAGGAGTCGCAACTGCAACCCTACCCGCAATCCCCGGGATACCCTTCCCGATCAGGGCATCGCCGCCGGTCGATCACTGCGCCCAAGCGAACCCGAAAGTTGCGCCGTCTTATGCCAGGGGGACTTCGCGGCCCGCACCAAGCGGTGGTGTTGTGCTAAAAGCAGGGCCTCGTATGTGGGGAATTTGAACTCGTCGAGCTGCCCCTGGGCGGTGCACCGCGCCGTAAATACCAAATCGGCTGCGCCCAAAAACATCTGGGGCGGCTTCCCTCTGTATCGAATCGAAATCGAACGCCTGCCAAGCATTCCGAGCGCAAGCGTCCCTCTCGCGAACGCCACACCAGACGGTCGGGTCGTCCCGCGCAAACGACGCGCCCGCGTCGAGAAGGATCATGGCATCCAAAATGGGGCGCCCGGCGGACGAAAACCTTCCGGAGGTCGTTCCGTACCAGCCCGTGCCTCAGCACGAAGCGGTTCTGCCAGAAGTTGTGCCGGATTCATCGCCAGAGGCCGCGCAGCAACGGTACTTTATGGAGACGGACAAATACCCGGCGTACTACGACACGGCGCCAAAGCTGTTGCATGAAGAGGCGGTGCCGCCTGGGTACTACAGCAATTCGCCTGGGCAGCAACACCAGCAGCCGTGGACGGGCGCCGAGCACTCGGTCAGCGCCATCAGCCCAAACAGTTCTGTGCCGTGGCAATCATTCCCTCCCGGCGGAGACGACCAGAATACGTATATAGGCAGCGAGCCGGAACAGGAGAAACGGATATGCGGCATCCGTAAACGCCTGTTCATCATTATCGCCGTGATCCTCGGCGTTGTGGTCGTGGCAGCGGCGGTCGGCGGCGGCGTAGGTGGGGCGAAGGCGGCGAGCCAGCGTTCGTCAGACGCGGCTCAGCTGGCAAACTCAACTTCGGCAAGCAGCAGGTGGGTCTTGCGCACGCGGCCTCAACTTGGGACTCCGTGGAGTTGAACTGACACGACACACAGCATCACCAGCACAACCCCTACAACGACCACAACCCAATCCTCCACCACATCAAGCGCCCCCAGGGCGACAATCACAAACCTCAGTAACCAGACGGACGTGAGTGTCTTTCAGCGGTTTGCCTTCCAAGGGTATTCCGCGGCCAATTTTACCGGCAATGCCACCTCGATCCTCTTCGACGAGGGCTACTACGACTTTGCGTTCAATGTCAAGAGCTACATCTGGCTTCCTAATACAACCAACTGCTGCATCACCTTTTGCCAGAACAAAACGGCCTCGGCTGGGTGGTGGTGCGACACTCGGAGAAGGAATCTCACCGATGTCCCGTTCCCGCGCCTTTCGGTCTGGTGCGGAAGGGGGACAAACACAAAGGCGGAGAAACAGTGTTCTTAGGCTGAACGCCCGGCTTACTAGTTAGGGTCATTCTGGGACCAGCGGGGAAAAATTTCCAGCAATTAATAAGTGAGACTTGGGATAGTGGACGCCTTCTTCTCTTCCTTTTTCCATTTCGTTTTCAGAGATGCGTTGCAGATCGTTCCTCGAGATTGATGACAAGGACACGGCGGACGGGCAGTTGTTTACCAGGACATGCACCATGCCGCTCGTGTGTCAGGTTGGCACTCCAGTTGGTTGGTGTCTATCTTTTGTTCGTAATGCCAGTTGGTGGATAAATGCCCGTTCCTGATATCCAACCCGCTGCCAGTCTTCCACCACGCCCTGACCTCATTGTGCCGTGTGCTTTTGGTGTTGAAACTGCATGTTACACGCCCAGCATGAGAACGCATGTGAAAATAAGTGTATGTTGCTCCAAAATAAACAGATTGGGAGGCTATGGCATGAAATTTCACCTCACGTGGTAGGTCTCCGACTCGGATCGCCGTGACCCAACATCTCGGGCGAATCGCCTGAGAGTTACATTACATTACCTTGATTGATTTGCAACCACACCGGGTCAATGTTTGAGCCGCTTCGTCAGATAAGGGGGGGTTAATTAAACTGCGTCTATAAATAGGGCCGTAGCCTTAGCCAGTGTTTTATAACATACTGCCGCTTCGGGGATAGGAACTTCAAAATGCACCACTTTTCCTCACTTTCCCAGCCACCAGGTCGGAGTGTCATTCATGTGTCAACATGGACCGGGGCACCAAGTTGGCCTGTTTGCCGTGTTTGGCTGGCTCTCCACCAGCACCATGATGGAACTGTGGGCCGAGAGATCCGTTTGGAGATTGACTGCAACCTCGTCCTTCTCCGTGGCTGCCTTGCTCAGTCTGCTGCAGAGAAATTCAAGCACACGGGTCATTTCGAGGCTCTGATACACGGGATTGGGTTAGCATTTGGGGTTGTAAACAGGGGAATGTGTGGCCCACAGCTCTCCGCTCCGCGGCAAATGCCACAAGCTGATATGCTCGCTGCGATCGGGTTGGAATCATGGTCGATGGTAGTGTCGGATGCAGCACCTGAATGGACCAACGGTCACATGTCCCTTGGAGACCAAGGATTGGTGCCAAAATCGCTGTCGGGTTGAACCTGTAGATGGACGCCGGTGCGCGCACGATACTGATGACTTCATCGGCAACATTACTCGCGTTTCCAACTTGGGTCTCCGTAGTTGCCAACACAAGTTTTTCCTCAACCACGACCGGCTCTTCGGCCAACGATAGGTTGCGCAGCAGTTGATACAAGACGGCCACATCATCCGGAACAGGAGGCGTGGCAGCAAGCGGCTCTTGGGCAGTGATACCGGTGCTATCGGGAACCGGAGACCGGGCAGACCATGTTGGTCTGGTCAGTCCCGGGCGAATGGACTGCTGGCGATGTCTTCGCGCAACTATGCTGCCGTTGCGACCGCCAACCCGGTGTGAGTGTAGCTTTACATCCCGACCGAGGCCGGTTTGGCTACAACGGTGACAGGCTGGGCCGGAAGGTAGATGTCGCTCGCGTTGTGTATCTCGACCTGGGCTGAGTTCAGCGGCATGGTTTCCACCGTGCGGGTTCAGGTTCGAATGCCCAACTTCATGCAGCTGCGTGGATGCACTTACAGGGGCAGCTACGGCATCGCCGAGATCCAACACCGCTGTACAACCGTGTCATGGTCACGCAACGAGAGGGAGCTTTTGCTGGTGGGGATTGGGGGGAAGGTGGTGCGGGAACTGGATGTGCTTGAGGATGGGACAAGGACTCGGTGGTGCTGATAAAACCGAGGGGTCGAGGTCGCTTCAGGGATGACGTCGTGGCGGCCCCGATGACGCCCCCAAGAATTCGCGGCAGCACTCAAGTGGTCATACGGGACGGAGCAGCGATTGGCCCAGCACAGAGATTTGTGTGTTTGGGCCGATGGCAGATGTGCCAAACCTCGACGAGGGAGCAAGCAACCGGGAGAGGAAAGAATTTTTGATGGATCAAGCAGCTCATTCCGGCTCACGGGACGGGCGACGGTCAAGGGTCCCGGATCTTCAAGCCTTAGGTACTCATTGTATAGTAGAGAAAAGGGTCTCGGCCGCTTGCCGGGCAGCATTGGAGACGGCGGCTTTTCGGCAGGCCTCAAGTTGTTGCCCAAGATGCGAGCCTGACGGTGAACTTGGATGTTGGGCTGTTGGGGCGCCTGTGGCCCTTGGGGTGGGGCTAAGGTGGCTCCGTCGCGGAGTGCGGCCCACTTTAATCTTCCCGGCTCAAGTCAATCAGCACCACGGCAAACCGCATCGACCCAAACACAAGCATCCGCATGCCAGGTCCTCACCATGCTCAAATCCACGTACCAACCCTCGCAATCCGTGCTGCAGCCCCTCCCTCCCGGCTGGACCGAGCACAAAGCCGCCACGGGACACATCTACTACTACAATGCCGACACAAAAGAGTCGACCTACAAGCGGCCGGGCCTCGCGACCGCGGCGGCTTCCGCTGCCCCCGCTGGGAACCCGGCCATGAGCAGCTACCTGCAACACCAGGCCGTCCCGCAAATTAACCTCTCCGACCCCACCATTGCGAATGCGTTCATGGCCCAGTATGGGCATCTGCGACACGGCCAGCCCGGGCAGCCCGGGCAGCGCGGAGGCTTTGGTGGTGCCGGAGGCAGAGGGGCGTTGCAGTCCCGACCACGCCCGCAGCCGCTCGATAAGCCGCGGTTCAGGGTTGCCATTCCGGGATGCGAACCTTGGATTCTCGTATACACCAAGTACGGCCGCCGATTTGCTCACAACCCCGCCAAGAATGCCAGCTACTGGCGCATCCCGGAAAAGCTCCAGCCCGCCATTCTCGAGCTGGACCAGGCACGCATCCGGCAAAAGGCCGAAGGGAAGGCGCCGGAAGAGTCGCACCAACAACAAGCGGGAACAGCTCAGGTCGACAAGCCCGCTGCCGAGCAAATAGACGACGCCGCCGACGACTACGATAGTTCCGAATATGAAGAGGTTGAGGTCACAGACGACGAGGGTGGAGAGGACGAACAAGCAGAGCAAGGCAACGCCCGCAAACGACAGCGCACCGAAGACCCTGCCGCCGACGACGGACCCGCAGAGTTCACCGAGGCCGACATTGCCGCACAATTAGCCGCCATGGGCGCGGACTACAGCGATGTCGAGATGGGCGAGGGGGGGGGAGGTTGGGAAGAAGGCGACGAAGGGCTCCCCCTATCTGACGAGGACGCCCGCGAGCTGTTCAAAGACCTGCTCAACGACTTCAGCATCAACCCGTACAGCCCGTGGGAAAAGCTGATCGAGGAAGGCAAGGTCTTTGACGACGCGCGGTACACCGTCCTGCCTACTACCAAGGCGCGGAAAGACGTCTGGGAGGAGTGGTCGCGCGCCAAGATCCAGGAGCTCAAGGAGCAGCGGGCCAAGGAGGAGAAGAAGGACCCACGGCTTCCTTACATGGCCTTCTTACAAGAAAAAGCGACGCCGAAACTCTACTGGCCCGAGTTCAAGCGCAAGTACAAACGGGAAGAGCCGATGAAAGACCCCAAGCTCTCCGACAAGGACCGCGAGAAGTGGTACCGCGAACACATCAACCGACTGAAGCTCCCGCAGGCCACCCTCCGGGCCGACCTGAAAAGGTTGCTCGAGTCCGTGCCGCTGTCGGCACTCAACAGCCAGACCATGGTTTCCCTCCTTCCACCCCAAGTCCTCGCCGACCTCCGCTTTATTTCTCTAGACCCCAAGGTGCGAGACCCGTTTGTTGAGGCGTATATCCAAGGTCTAGGTCCGCCGCCCGAAGAAGGCGAGGCAGCGGAGCAGGAGGATGAGGCAGCGAAAAAGGACCGCGAAGAGAGGCGTAGGCGGGAGAAGGCGCTGGAGGAGCGAGAAAAGGCCGTGGCCGAGCAGAAGCGGCGGCAGGAAAAGAAGGTGCAGTATGAGCGGGGGCGCCTGAGAGACGAGGAGCGCCAGTTAGAGCGGGCGATGCATGTTGGTAAGCGGGGATTACAGAGTCAGCTGGTGGCCGAGACAGGAGAAGGATTGTAGACAGATTGTTGAGACCAAACTATCAGTTGACGGCCTGCTTGGCCCAAGCAATGCACCACGACCAGTATGTACCGGCGAACACGCTGTGTTGAACACCAGCCCTTCTACCAAATCCTCCTTGCAACCATCTCATACCTCGTCACCCTCCCAAAGTCTTTCTCTTTGTCCCTCTCCACAGTAATCTCAACCTTCTTCTCTCGCTCCCTCGCTTTCCGCAGCCCCTCCACATCGTCCCCAAAGATCCACCGCCGCCGCTCATCTCCAACCTCCACCTGTGCAAGCCCGCCCGTGCGCTTTCCCCTGGCGTCGAACGACTCCCGTTCCGCCTTTCCCGTGGCGATGGCGTGCTCTTTGAATTTCATCTCGGCATACCGGCCGCGCGCGTACCGCAACAAGACCATGCCGAGTAGGATCTTGACCACCAACAAGACAAAAAATATGAGCATAAAGACCACCACCATGGTCACCGCGGCGATGGCGTCGTCGGTCGTAAACGGAAAAATCCACAACTTTGCGAGCGCCGCGGAGGCGCTACCCAGATTGCCCGTCGCATGGTCTGCGAGGTCAGCGGCATAGGGGTATCCGAAGACGGAGCGGCCTAGAGCGTTGCGGATGAGGTTGTCGATCCTGTCCAAGGCTGCCAACATGGCCGGGGAGGGGGTGGCGTTCTCAACCGAAAGGGAGGTTTGCGTGGACGGCGGCAGCGGAGTGGGGAGGTGGGTAGCGAGAAACATGTTGTAGATCTGAACTGAGGCGCGGATGAAGAGGCAGGAGAGCGGGAGGAGAGGCAGTCCGAGACGGCGAGTTAGGGAGGGGGTTACAAAAGCCTTGAAGAGGTCAGGAATATTTCTCGCCCCGGAGCAGCAGTGGTGGTGACTGGTGGGTAGGCTTACATTGGTGTAGTAATCCTTGCAGAGAATGTCAAGGATTCGGCCGTAAAAGGCCGGTTTGATGTTGTTGAACTTGTTGACGTACGCGTGCTTCACCCAGTCGACAATCATCTCGCTCCCGATCACGACGATGAAAGGAGACAGCACCTCGCCTGACCACAGCCACGACGGGAGGATGGTGAAACTGGCCGGCAGGATCGACGACGTGTGCAGCGGAATGCTGCTCGGCCCACTGTCCTCGCTTCCCGCGCCAGGCACCGACAGCCCGCCCACCTCAACAACATTGCGCATGCCGATAATGATCAGCATGATCCAGAGCTGGAAGCGCTCGACAATATCGGCACAGGCCAGTTGGAACGTGTTTTCTTTCTCAAAGCGCTTGAACACGGTACTCTTGATCTCGACGAATTGGTTCGACAGCAACAACGTCAGGAGGGCGTTGGAGTACGAGTTCACGGCGACATTGAGCGCAATGACCTGGTAAAAGAGTATGACGGAGTGCAGAATGTTGTAGACGAGAGCGAGCATGAACATGCCCAGCGGTAGCATCACCTTGGAGCGGCCGGAGCTGTTCCTGGATAGCGTTTCGGTGCTGAAGAGGCATTCGAAGACATCCTGGCCGAGGGCGGACAGGAGCCGGTCCCCGACCTCGAGGAGGTTGTAGATCGCGTACAGCTTGATGGCCGATTGGGCCCGGATGAAGTGGTACATGCGGCTGGCGTCGAGGTTCATCAGTGCGATGGAGCTGCAGATGATGATGGCACCCTGGAGAAGGTCCGCCTTGTGGAACGAGGTCAGGTTGGAAGGGCTCGACTTGGTCCGGCGATGCCGAAACGCCCCGGTGGGCCGAGTACTCGGATTATGCGCCGTCGAGGAGCGGAGGGGATTCTCCGGGCGGTGAGATGCAGCCTCTGCAGCAGCCACGACAGGCCCGGTAGCATGCGCGGTGCCATCGATGGTAACGTTCCGTGCCCTGCTCCTACTCCTCGAGGTCTCGGTCCGATCATCTTGCCCATCTCCCCGTGATGCAACGCGGCCGCGACGTCCTCGCCGCCAGAGCCGCCCGAGTCCATACCAAACGAAGCCCACCATCCACCGAATCTCTTTTCCAACGACGTACGCCCACCACTGCACCAGGACCGAAACGGCGATGCAGAAGCGCATGGGCAACACGGTGAAAGTCCAGAGCCAAGCGTCGAAGCAGGCGGCGGCGCCAAATGTCATGACTCGCTCGAGAAACCACGGCAGAAGCAGGAAGTTTCTAAGCCGTTCCAGTTTGACGGCACTCGATTCATATGGTATATCTCCGGTGTACGAGTGGTGGATGTAAAGCGGACTCGGTCTCTGCCCAGCCAGCTCTAACTGCAACAAGGTGGGTATCGACATCGGAGGAAGCGGTATCGCCGGCGGGATCGGGGAGGGAGGAGCATGTTCGGCTTTGTCACTTCGAGGCTGAGCGCCCGGTTTGCTCGTGGCCGAGGTGTGACTGTTTCGGCCTTCAGCATCGGGTGGCGGCGGTCGCGGAGCGGGTTGGAACGAGTTCCGACGCGATGATTGCCGGGCCGTCGACTGGCTGGCAGACTTCCGTCTGCCCATAGGCGGCGTTGACAGGGTGCGACTACTCATCGATGGCCTCCCTGGTGTCGCCCTCGAAGTTATGTTGTCGTCCCTTCTCCCTGTCCGCAGAAAGTCGTCCTGGTCGGGGTGGGCCGCGGGCTCCTCTGTCGCCCTTGAGAGCCGCCGGCTCGCCTCAACGATGCCGGCGGTTAACGGAGGGTCGCCTAACGGGCGCTCAGGTACGGAGGCTACCGGAAGCGAGTCCGGAGCGCCGGTCAACTCCTGCATCTTGGACGCAGAGAGACGGCGGACTCCATCCGGGTTGCTCGTCTTGGTGTTGGATCGGACCCTGGTCTTGGTGGTGGTGAGGGTCGTGTCCTGGCCAGATGAGGGACCCGGCCCCGTCATTCCGGCGGATGAAGGGTCGCGAAATGGGTCGTCATCGCTCTGGCTGTCGCTGGACGGGTCGGGGGTCGGCACGCCTGCGGCTGCGATGGACCCAGACCGCTCTCGCTGTTTGGGCAATTGCGGTTCGGGCGCGGCCCTCGCGGGCGGATCGCTCGGCGTCAGGATCGGCGACGGAAGGTGGGTGCCCGCATGTTGCGAGCTTTTCCGGCTTCTCTTGCCACTGCTGGCCTTGGGCCTGGGTGTGTCAGTTCCTTTGCCGGGCGGCGTGGCGGCAACGGCGTCGGAAGGCTCGAGGGCCCGAGTCGAGGACGGTGCATTCATGTTTCGCCCCTGTCTTCTCCGTCGGCTTCCGTCGCAGGACAATTCCAAGCTCAAACCATATTAAACACGTTGGTTGGCAGCAAACGGCCTTTGGGAACGAGGAACACGGGGCGATTGAGAGGCGAATCCTCAGGGCGGTAAGTTGTCTGGAGGAGGCACCTAGTGATTTGATGAAGCACAAAGGACAACTCGACGGCAATTCCCATCCAGTCCAGCAAGCATTGGCTCCTTCTCCTTGGCAGCCGCAGCGTCCCGTCTTGGCACGGGGAAGGGACCGGGTGGCCCCACCTCACCTCACTGTTCGGCGCGTCGCCAGAGCCTGGGTTTTAGGGGTCAATGACGCCAATTTTCCCGCCAAAACAGTGTGGGCGGAACCCGTTACGAACTGCACTGCCATCCCGTGGGCGGCCAGGTGCTCGATTTTTGGGGTTGTGGGGTTTTTCGAGGTTGATGTTACACAGCCCATAGGTATTCTGTACAGTTGGTTACCCGCAAGGATCCGGACGAAGGGCCACCTCAGTTAGTACCTATTCAGGTCCCTCCCCGCAAGCACGAAGGCGCGCCGGGATCGCCGGCGAGACCCGCAGTTTCCACCATCTTCATCGTCAACATTCGACGATTAGGTACCGGCAGTGGGTCCTGGAAATTTCGGGATGGGCTTCGGCACCACCTAGGCTTGCTCTGGCTTCCATGGCATTCTGACGAGAAGCCAACCGGCAGGTGGCGGGGTGCAATTGCGTGCGTTGCGGGCACCGTGTGCGTGCTCGATGGAGGGGAAGGAGGGGCAGGTACTCCGTGCGTAACACAGCTGCCCCAGCTCCGTCATCGTCGCGGGTTGGCAGGGACAAGACCCGATCCGACATCCGGCCGAACATTCTGCCCTAGACATCCAACACGAGCGGGATCCCGGACCTTACGTGCTCCGCCGAGGCCTTAAATCCGCGCGGGGCAGCGTGGGGAGTACAAACATCCGCCTCCCGCAAACCTCAGCAGGACATCCGACTTCTCGCTTCTTCCCTCGTCACCACGCAGTCAGCACCGTCCAGTCGGTCTACCTAACACACACCACCATGGCCTCCAAACCCCCCGCAAGATGCTGCACTATCGGCGTCAAACATGAGTATGGGCCGCCCGACATCCAGCACGGTCGCATGGCGCATCCTGGCTAATAGCGTCTCTTCAGTGGCACGCCCGCCGGCAGCCTGGTCCGCGTCGCCGACAAGCACGACGCGTATCTCGCAACCCCGCCCGCCGACAAGGCGCACAAGGGCGTCGGCATCCTGTTGATCCCGGACGTCATCGGCATCTGGCAGAACAGCAAGCTCATTGCGGACCAGTTCGCCGCCAACGGCTATCTGACCCTGCTCCTCGACGTATTCAATGGCGATCCCATCTCCCTCAACCGCCCGGAGGGATTCGACTTCATGAAGTGGCTCGAGGAGGGGTCCGACGGCAAGAACCCGCACACCAAGGCTGCCGTTGACCCGATCGTGTTGGACGGCATTAAGGCATTGAAGGAGGAGTATGGGGCCACCAAGATTGGTGCTGTAGGGTACTGCTTCGGGGCCAAGGTATGTCATGCCTCAAGACGCCCACCAAGGGGCCAGGATTCAGGACTGACGTCCTTGTGCAGTACGTCTGCCGGCACTTTGAGAACGGCATCGACGTCGGCTACGTGGCCCATCCGTCGTTCGTTGAGGAGGATGAGCTCCGGGGCTTTAAGGGCCCGTTCGCCATCTCGGCCGCCGAGACCGACTCCATCTTCCCTGCCGAGAAACGTCACCGGTCCGAGGAAATCCTCAAGGAGGGTGGCCACCCTTACCAGATCAACTTGTTCTCGGGTGTTGTGCACGGCTTTGCCGTGCGCTGTGACCCCACCAACAAAATTGAGAAGTACGCCAAGGAGCAGGCCTTTTTGCAGGCAGTTGGCTGGTTCGACGAGCACCTCGTGTAGTGGGGCTCAGAGAGCGGATAGATAGGCAAGTATGGATATGGCGTCGCTGTGCTGTGGTTGCAGCTGCTTCAACTTTGCAATTCAGGCCCATCTTCATGCGGCCGTCTTCGTAGTGTGACCCCATCGCGAGCCGCTGCTATTTCTCAGTGCAAGTGCTCGGCCGAGAGTGGATGGGTTGGATCACATTCCCCAGTTCCTTCACTCGGTCCAGAGCAGAGATAGTATTTGTCGTCACAGACCCGAGGCATGACTCTGAAAGTCTGAGTTGACCCGCGAGTCTGCCATCCACGGCAAACAATTGCTTGATTCAAGAAAGAAAGCGGAGGAAAGTATAGAATAGCAAACAAGAAGAAAGAGAAAAATGAAGGAAAAGGAGGGGGAGTGGAAGAAATAAAAATAAGAAAAGAGAGGAAGAAAGAAGGAAAAGGAAGAGGGAAAGAAGAAAGTAAACAGGGAAGCAAAAAAGGAAAGTACATAAATCCTGATTTCCTGCTTCACGGTATTCTAGGAGGCACCTTTGGATGTATGCCGCTTTGCTCCTCGTCAACTATACGTAGTTTGAGCCAACTTACATACTGTATTATGCTAGCAAGTCGCCCGAAAGACAGTGATCTTTCAACCTAGCGGCCCTGGTTTGAGTTATGAGATACAGAATATGGTGTACAAGTTGTGAGTTTCAGCATGTCGTGTGCTACCAGGCGTAGCATTCGGGGTGTAGAAGGGGCGCGTTTCGTAACGAAGCAGCACGATGTATTCATCGTAGCAAGTGCGAGTCAATCATCATATAACATCTGTGAACAGGAGGGGTCAAGAATGGTAAGCTTAACGGAGATTCACAAGTTATCTGCTTCAATATGTCTACGGCTAACAGAGGAGAGTGAGTCTAATATGCGTCTTGACCGGAGCCTGGTTGAGTCTGTCCTCAACACGAGGACTGACTCACTACCTAAAACCCACGGCGCGAAGACAGCGGAGCGTCGCAAGAGAGGCTTCTCCTCGAAGGTTCGCTGTTGGACGAGCACCGCCAGTTGGACGAGGCTCGCGCGTTGGGAAGAAAGTGACCGAATATAGGAGGCCACTGCCCGGACTACATGTACTACATCGTCAGTGTTATGTATGGCATGAGTCAAAGACTTCAAACGTAAGTGGTAGGTGTTGATCTCCTGGAAAGATGAAGTGGGACGCAGCCCTGAGAGGTTGTATATCATAATCGACGCTCGGCCGCAGAGGCTTACACTAAACAAGTACTTAACACGGCGTTACTATCATTTGTGTTTGTAGCCATAGAAAACACCGCAGGAAAGGCAGACCAGGCACCTCCAAGCAGAAAAACAGGACGATCCAGTGGTGGACGATAAACTTCGGAAGCGAATCCCGTTCGAGCAACCCCAAATCGCAGCTCGTACTCAGTATGCAGCAGAGTATCGAATATTCTGCAGGGCTTTCAAAGGTCTTTCTCAACCCATCCATTGTGCTCTGGGATAAACATGATACAGTCGATACGCGACGAAGCTCGTGCAATATCTGGCGTGGAACACAGACCTTGGTCAAGCACTTCGAGGGTTCTCTCCGCCTTGCACGCAGCTGGGTTTCATGCAGTTGCCCAAACGCCGGCGCTGATGAGGGGTTGCATCATTCTGGGAGCCATCTCCGGAGTGGTTCCGCCCCGGCATGGGGTCTGGGTGCGTGGTGTGGCAACGTTGACGGGCAGCCAGGGCGGTGTTGGATTGCTTGCCCGATGCCTTGTGGGATGATCCGGAAACCAGTGTCATTTCCTGGCAGCTTTGTAGTTACTAATTACCTATTATGTACCCCGTAACTACCCGTCTTCCGTATTATGTATCTCTACATAGCACTGTTGTACTCTATGGTCTGGTTTGAGTCTAGACGCCTTCTCAGGCTCGATCAAGGCCACCAGACACGCGGTCTGCTGGCGCACAGTCCTCCTCGACCATTCGATGGCCCCGCCGAGAGGATGCATGAGGCGTGCTTGGCAAGCAGGAATAGACTTGGCAGGTCGATCAGCGCGGCAGTGAGAGTTTGTGAGGGCGTTGCATGAGAGGCTCACAATGTTTCAAGGATGGACGTGATCAGTGAATAGTGTTCTGTTACTTCAAGCGACTAAAAAACATTACCCACCTGTTGGAGACATGAGCTACCATAGTTCAAGTAGATATCTATGCACTGTAGTATCAACGAGCGAGGGAAAGGCAGGAAAGTCCAGAATACAACACGATGTACAGAATACGGATAGTTACAAAGAGTTATCGTGCAAATTAGCCGACCCTGCCGCTGTCCCCATCCACTGGGTTGCCCCGGAGTGCAGGGCGGCGGGGCAGTCCCACTTCGGGACTCAAACAGTGCCCGTGGGCTGTCATGGCCATGTCGGCTGCACCAACCCCAGTTCCTGGATCAGGTCAAATTCTCATCCTGGCCGTGCGCGCTGGCGTGATGCAGGGCTGAGTCTGCACTCATTTTGGGATCATCAACCGCTGTCCGAGAGCCGGTGGACCGGTGACCCCAGGAGGTCTGAGACTCTGCTCTGGCGACCCTGGCTGTCGCCTGAGTGGTCTGAGGTGGTGTGCCAGAGTACGTATACTGTGTACTACAGTAGTACTGCGGCGCCCCTGGTCAATGGAGAAGTGAGTGCAAAAGCGCGACACCCCAGACACCGAAACGCCTGCGGTGCTGTGACGATTCTGTGACTTGTCTGCTCGTAAAACCCTGAATACGAAACCGAGCCTGAGCGCTCCTGGGGGCGGGCCACTGCCAGGCGGATAGGGCTGGGGGCAGGACGGCAGCAACAACAAAGGAACAATGGGAACACAAGACGTCGACGTTTTGAATGAAGAGGATAGTGGTCTCACAGCAGTACTCTGTATGTATCTACACAGTACCCTCCACAATATGTATTCTGTACCAAAGTCTCGTTCGCTGGAAGTCTGGAGTCTGGTTTGGTGCTGGCTTGGAACAGGGCTGCCCTGCGCACGTTTGTTCGCAAATCCGCAACGTCCGAGGACCGCAGGGGTCACACGTTGCCAAGGCCACCCCCTCCAGCTGCCGTCCGTGCGCAAAAGAGACCCTGAGCCTCTCCGGCGATGACCACCGCCTTTGGGATAGCGGGCCTCGCTAACGGTCACCGGCGCGCTCGCGGCCCCACGGAGACAAGCCGGCAAGCAAATGAAGGGACAGAATGAGAGCAGTCCGGTGGGAAGACCACAGTAAAAGAGGAAACCCCGTCGTTGTGGGATGGCAGACCCCAGACCCCCATCCTTCCAACACGCTGCACCTTGCCAGGGCCGGTTTTCAGCGGCCGGCAACTCTGGCTTGGTTCTGGTTTTTGAGGACGACAGCCCGGCGCGAAGACGCGGATTGACGATTGTTGAATGCCTTCTTCGCTTCCTCCCAAATCTCTGTGAATGGAGTCAGCTCTGGTTCCGGCTCCGGACTGACCGACCATTATCGTCACACCCGACCCGGTTTTCACGACCGACGTCTCGTCTTGACCGCAGACCCAACCCCATTCACCGACTCTTTGTGGGCCGCCTGCTTCATGACATCTCGACATGGGCTCAGACGGGATCACACCCAGAGCGACAACTGACGACGGCCGGTCGCATCAAGATCTAGGGCCGCAACTGAATCTAGTTTTCTGGCTCCTCACAACCCTCTCTCTTGTTTTTCTCAGCCTCAGGCTTTACTGCAAGATTTACCGCGGCCGCAACCTGTGGTGGGACGACCACTTCCTCATCGCATCATGGGTAGGATCACCCGCACCAAAACGTGGTTGGGCTGGCGCGACTGGGACATGAAGACGGCCATTAAACGTGTCGCTGACCGACCGTTGCAGGTCTCCCTCTTGATTTCAGCTTCCACCACCTCGGCATGCGTCACTCTGGGCTACGGGCTTAATGCGTACGACATGCCGAAGGAGAACCTCCCCAAGATGCCTTTCATTGCCGTCTTCGCCGGTTTTTTCTCGGTCCTCTCGGCAGCCTGGAGCAAGACGTCGTTCGGCCTGACCCTCCTCCGACTCTGCCAGGGCTGGGCAAAGTGGGTGATCTGGTTCACTATCGTCACCGTCAATCTTATCCTAGGCACCGCGATGCTGCTGATGTGGGTGAAGTGCCACCCCTTCGCGAAGGTCTGGGATGACCGCATTGATGGTTGGTGCATCGACCCGAAGAAAATTGTGACTTTCTACCAGTGGTCGGCGGGTGAGTTTTGCAAACGGACTGTGAGATATAGGGGGTGTCGGAACTGACGGGGGTTTTCCCAGGCTGGTCTGGTTCCGCCGACATTATCCTTGCCCTCCTGCCCTGGACCATCCTCTTCAACATGCGCCAGTCGCTGAACACAAAGGAACGGTTTGGAGTTGCCGTGGCAATGAGCATGGGTATTGTGTAAGAACTTCCGCGTTGCAATATTTGCTAGGGACTTGGCCGCTGACATTCGCTTAGCGCCGGCGCTGCATCATTCGTCAAGATGGTCATGCTCCCGAGACTCACAGGAGACCCAGGTACGTGGCGCGTCCATGCCCTGTGAACAAGACATTTCTGACTCGAAACAGCCGAGACCGTGGCCGTCACCATTTGGGGCGGCTCCGAGGGCTCCATCACCATCATCGCCGCCTCCATTCCCGTCCTCCGCGCCCTAGTCAGTGACGTGAAGAGCAGCCGTAATCGCTCTACCGGCGCCAAGTTCGACACGATCGACGAGCGCCGTTTGAACACCACAAGTCTCGAGACCCTGTCCACAAGGAAAGACAAGGAAGGCGACAGGGAAACCTTTGTCCACGGGGCATATAGTGCTTGATACCCGCCCACAGGATGATTTTTGTTTCATGGCCCAAATGGCGATTCGAGATTTTCCTCTTGCTAGCAATAACTTTTGTAACAATGAACCAGCCCCGCATGTGAACTCTCCGGTTCACCCTAGATTGAGATCGCATCAAACACAGCAAGTGATTTGAAGCGCTCGAGAATTTCCAAAAGCTCGGTGCTCTCCCATCCAGTACCAGACCACTGGAAGATGGGAGGCGTTTCGAGGCGGAATCCTGCTTGCGGTTGTTGTTGACTAGACGAGCGTATTCGACATCAAGCAGAAGGAACAGTGGTCCATCTTGCCACTGGCAGTGATACATCTTGCTAGTGATCCATTTTTCCAAACACTCTTTCGCGACTCCTGAACCGGGACCTCTTGCCGCACCACATATTGCTTGGAACTGATCTTGAGAGGCGCCCTCTGCTTTTTTGAAACTATCCTTGAGACCCTGGAGTGCGCTAGGCGGGAATCAGATAATTAGCAAGCGGGAATACCCAGCAATGCTATGACTGTATTGCCCTCAAAACGGCCATGATAGCACCAAGGAGCACAGAAGTGCACGAAAAACGGTTGGCGTCAGGTTGATATTAGATGCCTTACTCACCTCTTGATAGGGCTTCGGCCTTCGGGTACTTGTTTTAGCTTTCCCTAACACACCCGCAACAAGTCCTAGACAGCCAACATCGCATTCGGTATGTTTGAAAGACACTTGTAGATTGTAGTTGAGTGATGTTTGGCATAAGTCAGTAGCTGTGGGGAAAGCGCTGGAAATAGGGTTGAACTCGCGCCGAATTGTGCGCAGACTTTAAGTTAGCTCACGCCGTCGCCCCCTTTGGAAAGGCGTCACTTAACATGTCGATGGGTTACGTCTCGAACGTTGCTCAGATGATCAACTATAAGATGACGTGGAAGCCGTGTGACTGGAGCATTGCAACTCTACATCATGCCGTTCCGAAGTGCTTGGTGGCTCATTCGTCCAACCTTCTATATGTTGGACCTAGTCCTCAATTGCAGCCAACATAGTGATACAGATAGAGCTCTTCAGTTAGCCGCGAGTCCCGCTTTCATCTACCTCGTATTGAACGAGGTCACTTGGAGTGAAGGTTAGGGGGTTCAACAGGATGGATTTCTTCCTTGACCAAGGGAACAAGAGGGGGGGAAGAGCCCTGACTATATACACAGAGGAGCAGAGGCTCCCACGATCCCCCCTGTTCTTCAGGATCAGGGCTTGTGGTCTCTGGACTTCAACACCTCGGCGGTGTTGCGGTTGCTGAATTTCTGTGGCCCATTGAGGGTTATCCCCACACACTTGGGCGTTTTCAAACACCCCCAACAATCTTTGCGTACCTAATCGCTTGCCTGCTCTCTCCATCCTGAACCACCGGCAGCTGTGCAGGTCTGATATTTATCTCGGCGAGTGCCAGCTCATAAAGAAGCTCTGAGAACTTGGCCATTGCCTCCTTACTGGTGCGCCAGCGGTGATAACTGTTTTGAGTATGGTGGGCGTAGAGTTTGGCTTGGAATTGCAACAATGCTCGAAATTGAAGTCGCTGTAGTAGAGTATTAGCGGAGGGATCTGGTTGCGCGGCGGTCTTGAAGACATGCGTGATGAAGTCGATGCCCATGGCGCGCTAGACGAAAAGTCAGACTACTTACTACAGTCAGCCTAACTATTAGACTTAGGTCAATGAGCATGGTTGCTATGAATGACATCGCTTACTGCCAAGCTGGGAACATAGCTTTGATCTATGTGAAACCCGTATGCTAGACATAACGGGCGGCGTTCGGATAAGAAACCTCATGTCACTATTACCCGCCCTAGCATTCTTAACTGCAGTGCCTCACGCAAAGCTTTAGGCTTGGTATGCAGTCAAATAGGTGTTCCATTTTACAGATGCTCAAGGTCGTTTGATCGACAGTTGTAATTGACTCGAGAGCCTCGCGACATTGTCCCCCCAAATTCAGGGGTAAGGTCAAGCCCTAACCCTGGCTGCCGCTTCCCCTGAATTCAGGGGCAGTGTTAAACCCTAACACCGACTACCCACCCATGGTCAGGCTGACTTGATGCAGTCATGAGAAGCACGGTTGGAGGAAAGGTTCTGAGTTCGAGGGTAGGATAGCTGTTGAGAACCAGGAGAGGGCATCTGCAATTCTCGCCATGGAAATAGGGGTTGGATGCTCCGGCGAACTTCTATGCTAGCACTCCTCAATCTCAACTGTCCAGCTATCAAATCTCCAACGGAAGCTTGAATAACCTGATGGCATTCTCCCGCGCCACTAGCTTTTTTTGCGCCTCGGGCAAGTCGACTGTCAGCCACCAAGACTGAGCTTCGGCGATGCTATCATAGGGATAGTCTACGCGCAAATCAGTCGCAGATTCATCCACTCTGGAGCGAGCACGTACCGATGGAGTAGAGACAGCGTTCAGAGCCAATTTGATCGATGCAAAACTTCAGGCCGGCAGTGTTGAAGTTGCCAGACGTGGTAATGGAGATGTTGTGCTTGAAATAGTAGCTGTAGTCCTCCTTGGATGGTCTGGTGGCCTTCTTGACAGGTTTGTTGTACCAATGGTCTGCGCGCCACAAATTGAACGGGATTCTGCTTTGTTGTCAGCTGGGGCTCTGCATCACCCCTGGATACCTGGTATTTTGGACTGGACTCACCCCTCGCCCAGATGCCCGGCCAGAACTTGCACACCGGGGAACTCATCAAATACGCCACTCGAACAAAGGGCATACAAATGCATGCTCAGATCCAGGTGAAATTGCACTGCTGCGCCAAGGATCTGTTTCCTGTCGCCGTACCTCGTTCCCGGCTGCAGATCGTTCGCCTGCGGGTAGCGCGGGTGAAAGTACACCGGGACCCCCAACTCCTCGATGGCCTTCCAGAACGGCCTGAACTCGGCGGCATCATAGTATTTCTTCCCCTCGGAATCTCCGCCTTCGGCCACGACCTGGTAATCATTTACCATGACCCCAAACATGCCAAGTTCCTTGGTGGCTCTGGTGGCCTCCGCAACAGCATCCTCGGCATTGTGCATCGAGACGGCGGCGAAGGCACCAAACCGCGCCGGGTTCTGGGCCACCTGCGCGGCAAGCCAATCATTGGCCTCGACGGCAAGAGCGTGCGCTTTGGCAGGATCGGGCTCACCCTGGGCCCCGGGAGAGGTGAGTGAGAGGAGCATGTACTCGACGCCGTAAGCATCCATTTGGGCGAGACGCTCATGGTGTATGTCAAGGAGGAGTTGGTTCAAGTTGTTGCTGGGCGACTTTTGAGACTGGGGCGCAGAGGCCTCGCCTGGGCTGAAGAGAGAGGCTGACCCGGCTATCCAGGCCAGCCCAGCGGGATTAAGCACCGCTTCCTCGATGGCGATGGTGCCCTTGGGTATCTTTTGCGCCATGGCAGCTTGCCTCTCTCAATACTGGTTGCTAGTGTTGGCTGCTTGATCTGCTTTACGGGAGCCCGGACCTCTGAGTCTGCTGGACGTTATCAGAATCTTTCCGGGGAAATAAATACGATCATTGGCTTGCGGGGAGACGGGGGGCACCTGGTGAGGAAAGCGATAGATTTTAGAACTGCGGGCAAGCAACTGCCAAGACCGTTTTTCAAAGTCGTCGGGTTGCAAAAGGTTGCGAGTAGAGTAAGGCGGGAAGCATGAGACCGCTCGGGCGGTTGCTTCAGTGCTGAGATGCAATTAACGAACAGACAGTCTGACAGGGGGCCGCGTCCCGAATTCCGAACTTGCAGCCAACAGAACCCTGCCTTCTCCAAGTTCGGCACATTAAAGTATGAGCAACGCCTCAGCTCAGGTTCGGCACCTGACGCTCATCCCTTGACATCGACAGTCAAAGGATGTGAGCTTGGTGGGCCCGACGCCCACCCGGAGGTTGGACATGACGTTGGCCGGCTCGACCCTGAGCTCTCCTGGATTGCTACTTCCTTTTTACAGTGGCGGGACAGGAGGCTTGTGATTGTCTGGAGCTTTTCTAAGGGAGTCATTTTCGCTGTCAAGCATCGGACACTCCGGTTGTTAGTGGAAGATTGCCGGGACCAGGTTGTCACCAAGTCCGCAAGCCTCATGGACGCCGTTTGGGACCATCAACAACAAGGGCGTGGCGTTGTGGTGTGGCACGAGATTCTTGAAGGAACCCCTCATGAACTCCCCGCCCTGTTGACCCTGCCCGAGCCCTGTCCTTGGCAGCTCCACAAGGGATGAACGGGTAATGCTTTCCGCCGAATCAGCGGCTCCAGCCGTGCCGCCATCTATGCTCCCCTGCTCGCCACCAGACAATACATGTGAATAGCACCCAGGTTGCAGCGCGGGGTCGTGCAAGCAACTGCCGCATGATGGCACACGTAACATGGCTTGTCACCGTTATGAGGATGCCACGGGCGGCCGGTTGCGGTCACCCTCGAGCAGGGCACGTCGGAGCATCGGAGCCGGGCGAGGTCGAAAATGCCGCGAAAGCTTGGGCCTGTCGTCCCTTCCGGTCCATCAGCAGCAGAAACAACGGAACACACTTGATTAGAGCATATCACATAGAGGCATAAGTCAAAACGTCGTGTGAAGGCTTGAATCGAGACAGTGAGACCTCGGCACAGGGCAAGCCCGCGGTCTTGAGTACCTCCGTACAGCTGAGACTCGCGCCTTGCCGCTGGCCTTCCGTTCGTCCCCGAGGCTACCGCTCGCTTATGGTACCGACGCGGCCGTCGCCGCGGCAAAGGTTGCGTTTCCAGCCTTGTCGGCGATGGGCGCAGCCAAACGCAGTGTCCACTTGAAGAAGCTCGCATACCTCCGTGAGAACAGGGACGAGTGGCACGCCTCGACGCCGTGGCAATGGGAATGCCCGTCTCGACCCACCATTATGCCCTCTCGGCCGCAACTCCCTTCGACTACCACCAATGGCTTCTTCGTTGAGCCTACTGTGTTTCTCGACACTCCCGAGACGGCGCGTATCACGAAGAAGGAGGTATTCAGCCCGGTAGTGATCATCAATACGTTTGAGTCGGGGCTGACACCATCGCCAAGGCGAATGACGCCGAGTCGTTATGTATGCCTCGGTCTACACGCGTGATTTTGGTAGGGCGATGCGAGTGGCCGAGGCCTTGGAGAGCAGCTGTGTTGGCATCAACTGCACCAGGCCCATGACTGCACATGACCTGTAGTTTGGAGGCTCCAAAACTAGCGGGCAGGGCAGAAAGGGGCTACTATACAGCATGGGCAAATTCTTGGAGACTAAAAGTGGCATTATGGAGATAAATGAGGAGTAGACCGGCGTTAACGGTCACAATGGTATCTGTTTTGTGAACCATAAATCACACGGTTGAAAATCACGGCGTACCTCTTCGCTCTAGCCAGCTCCGTAATTCTTGGCTTGGCACGGTCTTGATGTGTCCATTTTTCCGCTGGCTTGCCTGGTGTACTTGTTTCCATTCGCAGTCTGTTCTCCAGCTTAGCACTGTCATTGTCAGTCACTGGATTCCTATGCCGCCCGTTGCAGATCTTTTATAGATACGTGCCTGGGGTAGTAAATGGGTAGGCGAGCATTTGATTCGTGGCTCAGATTTAAGAAAAGCTCGAGGAATTTCTATGTTGGATCTTAAAATAGGTAACCAATATGCTGCCAATTCCAGTACTCGACTGCCACACTGACCATGCTAATACTGATTGCTCTGATATAACCTGAGCATTGATCTAATCTAATGTCTTGGGCACTTAATAGCCTCCTCCCCAAACAGTGCCTCGTCCCTACACCCGAGCCCACACCTCCACATCAACGCGGCTGTCATTGCTCTCATACAGCGACTGGGATCGGCCCAACAGGCAGCAGCTTGACATCCTCAAACAGCTCGGGGTGTGTAACCTTCTGGAAGGTGTCATCAAAGTTCTCCTCGGCGTGCTTTTCGGCGTCGTGGACGTGGATCCAATCCTCACGGGGGAAGGCGATGCTCTTGGGGTCACTGGCCACCTTCTCCCAGTCCGTCTTGTGCCACCGGTCTCTTGTGGTCTCTCCTGTCTTCTGGACCGCACGGACACGATCATATCTGCCTCGTGTTAGCGCCGTTATATGAGATGTCTGACGGCCGTTGAGAGCGAAAACCTTACCGAAGTTCCTGGTGCACCCGCACCGCTGCCGGGACGTTGCCCTTTCCAGCCTTCTTCAGGCACACGGCAATGGTCACGCCGTCCTCCATTGCCTGGGTTGCACCCTGCGCGCTAGTGGGCAGAAAGGGATGGGCGGCGTCACCCAAGAGCAAGATTCGGGCATGCTTGCTCACCCACGTTGGCAGCGGGTCGCGATACACCAGCTTCCAATCCACCAGGCTGGGTGTCTTCTCAACAATGGCGCGGCAGATGGGGTCCCAGCCTTCGAGAACCTTGTACACCTCCTCGAGCTTGCCAGGGAACGACCAAGATTCGTCAATGTCATGCTCGTCGCGGTGAGTCAGAACCCAGCAGCAATCCTTGCCGCCCTGGATGGTGCTGAAGAGGAAGTGAACATCTGGGCCAATCCAGCCGTTGAACGTGTCGCCATTAATGCAGAATTCACGAGTGCGTGGGTCCTTGATCATATCGGTGTTGGGAAACCTGCCGCCAAATCGGTTAGCCAATGCTGGGGTGATGCCATCGAGGAAAGCGGGGTTGTATTGATGCAAGCGCTGTGCTTACCACGCACGCCAAACGGCGTAACCGCTGCTCTTCGGCTTGTCGACATAGCCTAGCACCAGCTCCCTTGCTTTGGACCTGACGCCGTCTGCGCCAATCACCAGATCCGCAACTACCCGCTCGCCACTCTTGAGCACAATGCCCGCCTGCCCTTCGTCTTCAAAGTACTCCTCGACAGGCTGTCCCAGGTGGATAGGAATCCCCAACTCATCCCTCGCATAGTTAAAGACGACCTCGTGCAGCTCACCACGGTGGCCATTGAACACCGGCGCCTCAGGGTTCTGCTCGGGTGTGATCTGGTGGTAGACCACCTCACCTGTGTCGTACTTGTGGATGCGGAAGCCGTAAGAGGACAAGTCAATACACAGCGCACGCAGGCGCCGCGCGATCTCGCCGTCGGACCACCGGTGGTAGATCCGTCCCGCGTTGGCGCCAAAGGAGATGATGTCGCCGAGCGTCTTGAGCTCGGGGAAGTTCTCGTAGATGGACACGTCGTGGCCTTGGCGGTGACACTCGATGGCGGCGGTCAGGCCGCCGAAACCTGCGCCGACGATGACGACCTTGATGCCGGACTTGGGGGCCGACATGGCGTCGGTCGGATAGTGTTGTTGTGGGTGTGGTGAGGAAACAGTGGTATCTCTGGGAGCCGGATGCAGCAGACACAGCGGAAACACCAGGCGCGCAGGTTCTCTGAGGATCTGTGACAAGGTGTGGGTCGCGATGCAAAACAACAGAAATGAATGTCAGCAGCGGAGAGGCGGACTGGTATTAATGAGCACCATGTGATGCGACAACGATCTATGCATTACCACACTCGTGCCGGCCAGAAGTTGATTGTTGGCCCGCAGCTTCGCTCTCCGGGCCCATCCAGGGTCCTCCGGATCGCATGTTCCCTGCCAAACATCAGCCTATTCCGGGCCGTTGATGGCAGCCCCGTCTTTTCTCCTCATCTGCCGGAGCTGACACCTCTCGGCGAGCCAGCTCATGATGCGGGGGAGCTCCGGTCAACCCAAAAGCTCCCCCGCATCGAAACTCGAGATGAGGAGAGTTGAAAGTGGTCACGAGCCTCTGGTGGCGCGGAGACAAAAACTGGAAGCCGTTATCCGGGGGGGGGGTAGTCCGGGGTTAGGGTTAAAGTTATGATCCGAGCCTCCGTCACTGCTTGTCGGAGTTGGAGATGGTCCCAATCGGTGTGAGCGGTGCGTAGCACCCGTAACATTTGTGAAGATTCTGGGCTCAATGTGACCGGGAGGATGTGTTGACCCAGGGACGCCGCCCGCCCAGCAGGGGCGTTGAGAGGAACCTCGTCGAGGGGAACTTTGAGAATTCTTGGTCGATCTTGTGCATAGGTAGGTAGAGTCTTTGTCTTGAGGCACTCCACACTTCTAAGATACCCATAGCATTGAGCAGGAACTGTGAGTTACTGCGCGGGCTGCATGTCCTCTAGTGGTCAGGGAGCATGATCACAGTGGAACAAGGTTGAGGGTCTCGAAGGCCTCGCGACGACGACCCCAACGCAACGTACCATAGCAACGTTTGTCAAGCAAAGTTTGTCAAGTCATCAAGCTATATCTCTCTAAGTTCCTCAGATATCTTAAGCAATCCAACCTGACGCCACGATCCCCTATGACCACCTTCGCCTCCTCTCGGCTTGATTTAACCTGCCTTGACCTTGACAAACTGGATGTTTCCATGCTCGTCGACGACCGGTTCCTCCGCCACCTTCCTCTTCTGCTGCTGGTAAAATGTGCTCATTCTGTACTGGCTCTCTCCATCATGCACCTTGAGGTCCGAGAGTGCCTGGTGGCCCTCCCGGAGAATCGCCGCCCTGATCTCCTCGCTCCGCGGAAGAATTTCGCATTGGAAAGGTTGCGGTCGCATGTTTAACCCGTTCGTGAAGGCGAAGATGTCCACGTCAATCTCCTTCCCGGTCCGCGAGTCCCTTGCCTTGCGGATATTGAATCCCCACAGCAGCCGGGCCACGGTGATCCACGTCCCCTGCTCGGCAAGCGCCTGTCCGCTGCACACGCGGCGGCCCCATCCAAAGGTCATGTACCCCCTGTCGCCGGGAAAGGGGCGTTGATGGTCGTTGTCATCGAGGTACCGGTCCGGATAAAACCGGTCCGGATCGGGGAACTCGCGCTCGTGGTGGTGGATGGCCCACACGTTACCTTGCACCCACGTGCCGGCGGGGATGAGCCAGCCCTTGTAGTTGTCGTCCTGCGTAGGCGAGTGCGGCTGGCCACCGATGATGGCAACACTACGCCAGCGGAGGACTTCCTTGACAAATGCGTTGATGTAGGGCAGGCTGGGCGAGTCGTCCCAATGAGGGGAGCGGTTGGGGCCAACCACACGGTCGATTTCGGCTTGGGCCTTCTTCATGGCATCGGGGAAGGCGCAACACGCGAGAACAAAGGTTACGAGCGTGCTGGAGGACGTGTCGGCGCCCGCACCAAAGAGATTGCCTGTCAGGCCAGAGAGCTCGACGGTGGGGAGCTTGTACTTTTCGGCTTCCTCGAAAAGGGTCTTGACGTAAGGGGTAGGCATCGATGCTTGTTCCGAGGGCGACTTTTGCGAGTATTGCTGGACCGCTTCCTCCGCCAGGGTGTGAAAGAAATAATGCCCGCCTTTTTGCCCGCGGCTTCCGAGGCCTTTGAACCAAGGCATGAAGCGGGGGAATTTGGCGAGAACTGTTAACTGTCAGGAGCTGAATATCATCTAGGGACTGAGGGATCAGACGCTTACAAGGGAAGGTCTCCAGCAACATTGGGAATGATTTGCCGGGCACGTTGAGGTCGGCGGCTAGCTGCATCAGGGCGATTACCTCGGTGATGATAGGGTCGTTGTAGCTGGCCACCCGCCTGCCGAAGGCGATGATGGACACGACGCTCGTGGCGTAGCGCTCGAGGTGCTTGACGTATTCCTTAGGGTCGTGGAGGAAGTCATAGGCAACGATCTTGCTTTCGTTGTTCTGGATTTCCCGGTAACCCCGGACGGACTGCACCCCAACGCCAATGTGCATCAGCTTGCGGTGGATGCGCCAGTGGTCGCGCTCCTCCTGGTTGCGGATCCGCATGGTTACCAAGTTGGCCTGGCCCGTGCCGAGCTCGCCGAAGACGACCATGCGAGGCCGGGAGGCATATATCTGGGCCTTCTTCTCGAAGATCTCCTGTGCGCACCAGGCATCGTTGATCCAGACGGTGGGGTTTCTGTTGCAGGTAAGTCCGGCTGCTCGCTGTCGGGGAGAGACCAACTCAGGGGCAGAGTCAGATGCACTGACCTTCCAATCCAGAATGTTATCAGCGGCGTGTTGTACTTCTTGGAAAGCTCCTCAAAATATATCCACGGCTTGTTGTCAGGCAATAGAAAGGTGTTGCCGATGATAGGGAGCGGAAAGGGGCCGGGCGGCATCCTTGACCTGAGGTACAGCATGTGGGCGTAATCGGCAGCAATAATCGTGGCCAGCACGGCCAGCAGACCGAGGGCAACATCGAGAAGCCCGGCGTCGGCAACCGCCGCCTGGAGCTTCAACAGAGCAAGGCCATCTAGTAGCCGTTCTGAGAGCATCTTGTCGAACGCCCCCTCGCGCTGCGTCCTGTGTAGGGTCGTTGTCCACCGTGTTCAGCTGTCCTGCGTCTGAGAGGGGTTAGAGTAGCAAAGCGAGCGTCCACTATTGATGAATTTGGAATCGGTCCTTAATGCCAGGGCATGACCAGGGCGAAAAGCCAATGTTGGAACAAAAAAGGCTTGGGATATAGGGGGCTGCCGCTTGGCGTCTGGCAGTCAAGGATCCTCCACACTGGTGCGAAATATGTTGCGAAATTGTTTGGGTTCGGAGATAGGGGTCGAAAACAGGAGGAAACCGCCGTTGGTCTTCCAGTTGGGTGGCTTCGGCAGCAAATCTAATCCCGGCATGGGAGGCGAGCGTGGTGGGCGTGGGCGGGGGTCGGAGAGCGGAGTTCCACGTGGTTGAACGAAGGGCGCCAAGACTGGGGCCGTCATGGTTCGGATCAAGTGTGCCGACCTCGAGTCCCCACGAAACAAAGCGAGCTCTCCGATTTGCTGCCAGAACGCCCACAACAATCGAGGTCGGAACGCTCTGAAGCGAACAGATTACACTCCGTTGTACTTGGGATTTTGGGCCAGCATGGCGATAAGCCCCCTGGACCGAGCCAGAGTCAAGGTACTGTACCCGCGTTGCTGGCACAGGTTGCAGAATGAGGGAGGAACCTCGCAAGGGGCAACGGAAGTGAGGACTGCAAAGACTACATGCTCGAGCATGAAGAGAGCGTCGGAGACTACCCTCCCCGGCCTCGACGGCAAACAACGCCACCAGTGACACTCTGAGGAAATACCAGGTCCTGGATCCAAACCGCAACGCGCAGCACCTCACATTGTTGGCCCCTGTTCTGTCCAGACAATTCATTGCAGCCCCCCCGCTAAACATTCCCGCATCCAGCAGATCACTGCTCGTGCGGCGGCACCTTGACCATTGACTGCGCGGCTGGCACCCTGGACGACTGGCTGGCTAAAGTCCGGCAGTTCATCTCATTAACGTTGATTCGATAGCACATGAATGGGGCGATACCACCCTCCCAGCGACCAGCGATGGGGACACGGCCCTGTTCCACTTCCCCAGATTGCAATGCCCAACCAAAGCTTCGGATCGACGCCAGCCACAGTCCCCTCACCGCAAGGTTCGTCACGAAACTAAACCCTTTCTTGGCAGAAGTGCAGGGCCCCCGACGTGCCCCCTGTCCATGACCTGGGTCGCCGGCGTGTAGTTCAAGGGCACGACGACGGTCGGTGACGCGTTGACGGCCAGACCGCAAAGCTGGTCACATGTTGTTCACGGTAGTTGATGTTTGAATCGGCATTGAAGATGTAGAATTGGGGTAGCTGAAGCATCGTGGGGAGACTAAGACGCGTGGCTATTACCGCATAAATAGCGAGACAGCGGAGAGAACGTTCCACGAATTTGGGTGCCCAGATTACAGTAATTTGCTGCCAGGCCTGTACCCCTGGTCAGTCTTTGCGTGCCGCAAAGCTGGTGCAAGTTCTTGTATATTGTTACAACCCTTCGACTCCTTTCCTTGCAGCCAACCCATCGTCGGAGCCGTCTTCATCCACCAACCTGTCATCTTCCACGCACGCCAAGCCGCACCGCGCCTCAAACACGATGGCGGACGAGAAGAAGGGTCATTCGACCGTGTCCGACGCCAGATCCCCAGCCCCCGAGGCCGGCACAGACGAGAAATACAGCATCAAAGACCATTGGAAGTGTCTCGCAGCGTGCACGCTCGTGTCACTCTGCCCCTTCCAATATGGTATCGATTTTGGCTTGATTGGTGGTCTGCAGGCCATGGTTGGCTTTCTGAGGGTGTGTCTTCTTCCCACCGCAAGCAGATCTCGCGTGGCAAACCTGACAATAACCCTTTTGTCGACAGATCTTTGGCTACGAGGACGCAAGCGTGCCGGGCGGGTGGAATCTTTCGACAGAGCGCCAGCAGCTCATTTCTTCGCTTATGACACTGGGTGCCTTCGTTAGCTCTTCCATGGCCGGCCCCATCGCCGGTTTCATCTCCCGCAGATCGTCAATCTGGGCTGCCAGCCTGTTGTGCATTGTGTCCAACATCATCATGATGACCACAACCCACATTGCAGCCTTGTATGCGGGGCGACTCCTTCTCGGTCTTGCCAACGGCATGTTCATGACCTTTGCCCAGCTCTACATCCAGGTAATGCCGTGTCTGCCCGGTCCCATGTTGTCCAACGATCCACTGACAAATGACCACGTCCAGGAATGCGCCCCTGCTCGATACCGCGGCCTGATGATCTCGTCTTTTCAAGTCTGGACCTCGGTGGGCGCTCTCGTCGGCACCGTCGTCGACAACTTCACCGCCAAGATCGACGGCCGCAACTCGTACATGATCCCCCTCGGCCTCGTCTTCATCGTTCCCGTCATCATGTCCATTGGACTGCTGTTGATCCCTGAGTCGCCGCGGTGGCTCGCCCAGGACGGCAAACTCGACCAAGCGCGCAAGGCGTTACGCTGGCACCGGCCCGGGCCAGACTCTGCAATCGATCAGGAGATGCGAATCATTCAGGAAGCTTTAGATCACGAGGCAGCAAACGTGAACAGTGTCGCCGTGTGGGATATGTTCCGCAATCCTATTGATCGCCGCAGGACCATCCTGGCAACCTGTGCGTTGACGGTACAGGGCGCATCGGGCGCGATGTACATGATTGGTGAGTAAACTCTCCCTGGTTCTCAGTGTCGACCGACAATTGGCATGTTAGGATATCTAATACTTATTATGGCTGGCAATAGCATACGGAACTTATTTCTTTCAGATGGCCGGCATTGGCGACGCCTTTGAAAACTCGTGCATTCTCAGCGCCGTTGGGATTGTTGCTATCCTCATCAACAGCGCGCTAATCACCCACTTTGGCCGCCGCCGCGTCTTCCTCATCAGCGGTCTTATCTTGTGCGGCATTGCCCAGCTTTTGACAGCTGTCGTGTACACGGTCAACCCTGGCACCCAGTCAACCGGGCAGGCCATTGTCGGGCTGTCCGTTGTCTACATCGTCGGCTACAATGTTTGTCATTCATCTTGGTTTCGGTGCTGAAAGTATGTCTGACATTATGACTCAGGGCATGGTGGCGACATACGCCTGGATCTCGGGTGGTGAGCTGCCATCGCAGCGCCTTCGTTCTTACACGTTTGGCTTCGCCACCGCCGTCGGCTTCTTCGTGGCTTGGCTCACCACTTTCACCGCCCCGTACTTTATCAACCCCGAATCGCTCAACTGGGGTCCCAAGTATGGCTTCATCTGGGCACCATCCTGCTGGATCTCTGCGTAAGTTCTACACAAGGGCTACGAACCCGAAGCATGCTATCTGACACGATTCTGCAGTCTCTGGGTGTTTTTCTTCCTCCCGGAGGTCAAGGATAGGACCCTGGAACAGATTGATGAGATGGTATGTTCCGCCTTGACAATCGCAACTTTACTCGGTGGAGAGTTGACCAAGATGTATCTGGCTAGTTCGAGGCCCGTCTCCCCGCAAGGAAATTCCGAAAACATGTTATGCACGGCCAGAGCGATTCCGCGGCCACGGGGTCTGGATCAGACGACAAGGAGGTGGAGGCCACTCATGCCGAGGAGATAACCAAGGTTTAGGAGGGGGGCAATACCTACCTGGTAATGCCATGCGCGGCATGTATGCTTTAACAACAGCGAGGTGTGGGACACACCCGCTATAATGGAGCTGTGGAGTGATGAGATGTTCTTTGCGCAGGACAGGCGACCTGGAGTCGCAGGGTCGTATTTGTCAAGAACAAGAGTGTTGTTGTAGTCCTGCCGACACGCAAGTATTATGAGGCCTGAAACATGTCCATATTCACGGTCACCATGGCAGGATTCACTGCAGCTTCGGACTGGTTTCGGACAACATGACTCCTCCTCCTCCTCCCCGCACGAACGGCAGTGGCCGATACGAAACTTGACTCACAGTCTGAAGCCAGCAGTTTCTGGTCTCGATTATTGAACCGCCTTGCTCCATAACAATCATCTTCAGCCTGTGTTGCGCTCGGCGCTTAAGAAAAGTTTACCTTCTGAAATTCTCAAGATCATCCGCCACCTCAAGGCTCTCTCATTTAGTACCTACCTCGTAGTCAGCCAGCGCGCAGATAGCAGGAGCCTTCGAATTTCCTGCAATTATGGCCAAAGCCTGGTATCAGTGTCCGTCCATCTCGCGTGCTTCTTGCAGGTTCACACCCACGGGGGATAAGAAACGGAAGGTGGGGGTGTTCAGTTTGAGCTGAGGTGTGGCGTCCTAAGTGCATTTGTTGGAGCCTCTCCTATTGGGAGGCCGAGGGGGGAGCCAACATGCATGCAGGAGGTCATGCCGCTTGGAGACCTAAGAACGCGCTAACAGTTTACGCACAATATATGGTTGCAATGCCGGCTTGAATTTGCTCTTGATTCCCAGTTCTGCCCGATTCCTCCCACCTGCGCTTCCTCGCCCTCCTGATCCCGACACCTTGAAGATGGGCCTGCTCAACACCGACCTCTCCGCCCTTCTGGGGCCCGCGCCGGTTGCCTGGCCTCTGATGGGCAGCGCCTTGGTAAACTCACACCACCCCGCGTTTCAAGCGCTGATAATTGACGAAAGTGACATCCGCGATAGATCGTGCTTCTTGCAGCTGTTTCCACTCTCTACAGGCTCCTCCTTCACCCCCTGCGCGGTATCCCAGGCCCTAAGCTCTGGGCCGCTTCCTCCATTCCGTACCTTCTCGCCTGGTTGTCCGGCCGCGCGCCCTTCATTATTCACGACCTACACGAAACATACGGTGACGTGGTTCGAATCGGCCCCAACCGTCTCTCATTTACTCATCCGGACGCATGGCGGGACATTCGCGGCCACCGCAAGAGCGGCCAGCATGAGCACGCCAAGGATCCGGCCCTTTACGCGATATCCAAAAACAACATCCTCGGCGCCACTCGCGACTATCATGCCCGCATACGCCGGATCCTGTCACACGGGTTCTCGGCAAAGAGCATGCAGGAACAACAGCCCCTGATTATGCGCTACGTGGATCTGTTGATGCAGCGTTTGGGAGAGATGACGATAGACGAGTCCGGGCAGCCACGGGAAGCGGTGGCCAACCTCGCCTCCTGGTTCAATTTCACAACATTTGACATAATTGGCGATTTAGCGTTTGGGGAGTCATTTGGCTGTCTGGAAGAGTCTCGCTACCACCCTTGGGTTGACGCCATCTTTCAGGGTGTGAAGCAGTACGTCAATTCGAGCTGTTTATGCCCCCTTTCAGCTGCCTCGGGAGCCGTCGGGAGCACCATTGCTCCCGAACTACTCCCGTCACTCCCCAAACAGGAAATTATTCACTGACATTGGAGGTAGGTTTGGGCTCATGATTGCCTTTCAGTGGCATCTTCCAGGCTTACTGGACGTGATGAAAACCGTCCTTCCCAGACGCTACCTTGGCAAGCATGCAGACGCGCAAATTCAGTATGCTCGTGAGCGGCTTGAGAGGAGGCTGGCGTTGGGGACGAGCCGGCCGGACTTTGCTGAAGCCATGGCAACGGCCAAGTCCGACGACGGGAAGACGTTGACAATAGAGGAAATGGCTGCAAACGGGAGGCTATTGGTTGTGGCGGGCAGCGAGACGACTGCCACCGCGCTTTCAGGTGCGGTGTACTTCCTGGCGAGCCATCCGGGCGTACAGAAGAAGTTAGCCAAGGAGGTGCGATCAAGTTTCACGTCCGTGGAAGACATGAACTTTCTTTCCGTCAGCAAGTTGGGGTATCTGCTGGCGGTATTGGATGAAGCCATGAGGATGTTTCCGCCTGTGCCCAGCCAGCTCACAAGAGTTTGCCAATCTGGCGGCGACAGGATTTGCGACTATCACGTCCCTGGGGGTGTCAGTTCTTTCCCATCCCCTGCCCGCGAGGCAGCGTACTGACATGGAAGTTGAATGCAGACCCGACTTGACATCTGGCCTTCGGCTATGAATTACTCGTCAAAGAACTTCACTGAGCCCAGCCGCTTCATCCCTGAGCGTTGGCTTGCCCAAGATGAGTACCAAGGGCAACACTTTGACAAACGGCGCCATCATGGGCTCCAGCCATTTTCGGTTGGACCCCGCAATTGCATTGGCAAAAAGTGTGTTGCACCCTTCCCAATCGGCGGATGAATTCGTGGCTTACGGAAAATAGCCTGGCATACGTTGAAATGCGGTTGATTCTCGCAAGACTGGTCTGGGGTTACGACTTGACTCTAGCGGATGATGTGTCGAGGCGGTTTCTGGAATGCAAGGCTTTTAGCCTGTGGATGAAGGGGCCACTGAACGTGTGCTTGACCCCTGTGGCGAGAGCATAGTGGTTTTGTGATGGGACCTGGCGGCCATGGATGGGGTGAGAAGTCCAATGTGGTTGCTTTCACACTTTCGTCAGCATGGAAATGGGACCGACTGCCACGGCATGTGGATGGAATTCAAATCGGACAGATTTAAGCCTGCAAACGACTCCGCAGGTGTGTATGTGGCTTGCTGAATGTAAATAATCAATGTGCAGACCAACAAACCTCGAGTCAATCCCTAAAAGCCGTTTTTGCATCGACCGATGTCATGAACTCAATTTCTGAAACGCGCTCCTTGTATGCCTAATACTTCTTTCTTGCGGCAAACCTCATTTCAGACTTTTCAACATCGAACACAGCCACCACGTTCGTTAAGAAGCTCACACCTAACACATGAGGTGGGGAGTCTGTGTCCGTCACACCGATGCGGCACCACTCCCTGGTGGGATCACGAACAGTCTGCCGCAGCAGGTCCTCCGGCGCCATGTAGAAGGTTGAGTCTCCAATCTGCACACCGAATCTCGGGACAGTTGCATTGCACAGAGCATAGAAGAGACCACCATTACTCATGTACTGGGCGGGAGGGTCGAAAGCGGCGTAAAGTTGGTTGACGAGCCCTGGAGTTTTCGTTAGCACATGGGAACTCATGGTAGATGAGTCTCGCAGAGCGGGAAGACATACCCGCGGGAAGATAGCTGAGAGTAGCTCCAACATCAATCAGGACCGGAAGCTGTGTGGTGTTTCTAACCAACTCAACTCCCGCATCCGAACCGTTTCCTCCTTTCTGAAGGACAAAAGAGTCTGGTTTGATGATGTACATTCCCCTCTCCTCGGTCTCAAGCCCCCACTGCGGCACTGCGTTCATGGCGTGAATCGGTGTACTAGCCCATGTAGTTTCGTCGACATCAGTGGGAGGAAGGCCACCCAAAGCAAGATAAGATTCCTCTTGGTGTCCGCCGGCTACTCCTACTGTGTTATTGCCCTGATTCTCATCCCTGGAAAGGGCAATGCTGAAAACGGGGGCGACAGCACCGCTCCTCCACATTGTCGTAAACACAGGGTCGTACTGTGGTTGGTTTGGACTTGCTCCGTCCAAGCTGGTCAAGTACGGGTACCCGAGACCCAGCAAACCCGATGTCTGACCATCACCGCGCCAGTAGGTGTAGTTGACAAGGGCAAGTCGTTGGTTGTGAGCCGTAATTTCCCCGATGCTCACCTCCTCCAACCCATAGAACCCTTGGACGAATGTCCCATCCACATAAGAACGGACAAAGGGCAGATTGGGGATCGTGCCGCCCGAAAAATTGCCCTTGAAGCCGGATCCTAAGCCGCAGTTCGCCTCCTTTGTAATGATGTCGGTCAGCAAGTGGGGGCAGAAATTAACAACGGGAAAGACGGGCACCTACACTAGTCTCTTCGAACCAGAACGAGACACACTTATATGGCTCCTGCACCATCCAAGTATCACTTGATCCAGTATCAACACTAACTGGAATTGTCTGGTTGCCCACCACGAGATCGATGCTATAGTAGACGTCGTAGATGTTTTTCAAGCGGGCAGGAAAACTTATTCGTCGCTGCAGTGTTGGATGCGTTATCGACGGTGGCAAGTTATGTTTTCGCATCGGAAAGGTATGTGTTGAGATGGCGTCTTTGCCGAGCGGGCCATTAGCTGCGCAAGTTGCCAACCACGACCCTATCGCAAGAATGATTGTGGTCCTCATGGCGGTGTAATTAGAGTTGGGTAGCAGTCTAAAAGACTGTTCGAAACAATAAGAGCTCAGCTGGGCTGGTCAACGGTTTAAGTGCTATCTAGTAACTGTTTAATGACTTGCCTACAGTGGCGTGTGCCGGTTCACAAGGGGGTCGATTCCATCTGCCGGCATTGACAGAATATGGGGTATAAATTGCCTTTACCGCAGGCTGTCAGCTTGAGCCCGCACTTCCAGCTTGGCAGTGGTCGAGGATTCAGAGTTTAGCCGCAATCAAACCAAGCAAGGCTGCGAAGTGTCCGGGGGCCCGCGGGGGGTTTGTTCTCCAATCCAATATGGTCAGCTGATGCTAAAATTTTCAACTGTATCAAACAGAAGTGATATGAGCTGCGAGACCAGACCTCTGGTTATCGCAATGCTCTCAGTGTTTGCCAGCAATTCATATTAAAGCTGCTGTCACAGGTACGTTTCACGGTCGATAGCAGGGAGCAGCCACCATAGACTCGAACCGTCATACCTAGCCAACTCATCCATGCCATCAAATTCCCTATGTAAGTATGGAAATTGATTATGGTCTGGAACAAAAAGGGCCTAAGTAGATTTTCCTGACAATGAAGAGAATACCTAATCAACTGGGCTCGCTAGGGTATCGGTTGACTTTGAGCCTCGAAACTGCACCGCCGAGACTTGATCATGTCGTGTATCTAATTAACTCCTTGTA
>OUNM010320944.1_pt1 | contig 53140 bp, 35 predicted proteins | sample 1769961 | NCBI WGS metagenome assembly OUNM01 (sample SAMEA3914820, study PRJEB12502) | metagenome | biome: forest; material: soil | place: USA | collected 2012-03-12 | depth 0.3 m
CGGCGCCTACACGCCGTGGTCGCTGCTAGCGACCAGGCCGAGGGATAGCTACCTGGGCGTGTCGTCCTCGGACAGCGCGCCCCTCAGCTCCATCAAAGGCACAATGCTTTCCATCCTCGGCACCACCATCGACATCACGTCATTTGACGCCCCCGATATGGACGAACCCCCCCCAGGAACCCCAATCGGCTCCCCTCTGTACAACAAATCCGTCATGGCCTTCCTCCAATCCTGCCTCAACGTCAACCCCCCCTTGGGCGATGTGGAACTGCCCTCTAGGAAAGATGCCTTTATCTATGCCGAATGGTATTTTCTCATGATCTCACCGTTCCTCCCGGTCCTTCACAAACCGTCCTTCCTTCAACTTGTGAGTTGCCATGGGTGCCTTAGCCACCAAAGCCGATTCCCACCGTGACTGACACCCTGCCGCAGTTGACCCGCGTCTACGACGACCCAGCCTTCAAGCCAACGGTCCCGGAGCTGGTCGTTGTCCACATGGTCTTCGCCACCATTTATTTCCAGTACGGCGTCAGGAACCTCGAGGAGCCGGCGAACCACGCCCGGCTCAACGAGTTGTCCAACAAGCACTACCACTGGAGCCTGAGCAAGTTCTTTGATCTCGCCGCCTCCCAGACGGTAACGGCGGTTCAGGCCCTCGCCATGATCGTATCACACACCCGCAACTTTCCCAAGCCAGGGTGCTCTCTTACCGTCGCCAGCTTCGCGTTCGTGAGAGCCGTCGAGATGAACCTTCACAGAGCCGTCAAGATCCCGGGTGGCGGCACCACATTAGACAACGAGATCCGCAAGCGAGTTTGGTGGTCGGTCCTCGCCATCTTGTGCACTATCAACGGCCGCCTCGGCAGGCCCATGCCCATCTCGGTGGAAGAGTTCGACGTCGACTTCCCCATCGCCATCAACGACGAGTATCTTGGGGAGGAAGGGATCCTGGATCCTTCTAAAATCGGCCAATGCAACTACCACGTCGGGCTCATGGCCTTCAAAGTCACCCCTCTGTTCATGGAGATGTATGCCAAGATCTACAGCGTACGGCCCGACCCCAGCAAATACGCCCAGGTAGTCAGCCAGCTCGAGGGGGCGCTGCATGATCTTCTCGACAACCTGCCCGACGAACTCAGGGTGGAGAAGTGCGAGCCCGCAAACCAGGTCTTCGCCCTCTATACGCAGGCCTTTTGTCTCGAATACACCCTGTGTCTCAGACACCCCTCTGTCTGTCTGGTGGACGATCCCAAGATTTCCGCCGAGAACACAAGGATCTGCGAGGACACGGCGCGGAAGCTCTTGAAAGTGGTTGGATCACTGCTCAAGATGAAGTCATTGGACACAACCTGGTACCAATTGGCCGTCTACGTTGCCGCCATCTTCTCCACACTTGCGGCGCATTGGCAGCGACGTTACGAAATGACGGCGTTTGAGATTGCCGCCCTCCGGGACGATATGTCGCTGTGGCTCAACATCATTGGGGAAATTGGGAGACTTTTGGGTAAGCTGTTTGTTTGCAATCATCCTTGTTCTACCCCTGACGCAGCACCAGGTGCCGGCAACCGACTTCCAACCGAGATAGGCGCCATCATTGAGCGGACAATCAACTGGATCGAGCAAGATATGGGTCGCAAGCCTGGGTTGCCGGGCAATCAGTCTCTTGCGACGCAGGACTCATCGTCCTCATACCAGCAACCAGCTCTAAAGCCAACGCAACAGCAAGACAATTCACTCATGCCCGGAGGCGCAAGCGCAGCCGCCCGGGAACAACGGAATGCCGGGACCACGAACGGAAACAGCTATTACGACCATGGAGTCACAGCACCCACAGCACCATACCCATCTCTCAGTTACGGCGACCAGGCCGGTGGCGGAGCCAACGTGAATCAGAACGGCAACGGGACAAGTGATGCCGCGGATGGGGCACACTACCTCTATGCAGCAGCGTCTGCCGCGACGGCAGCAACGGGAGCGAATGATTCGGCCGCCATGGGGCAGGCCGCGGCGCAGAACCCCTTGATTGCCTTTGCGTCGCAAGCAACACAACACGTTGCCGGACAGGCGGCAGACAACTGGCCGGCGCAGTCCCAGATGATGACACACAATACCGCGCCGGCAAATACGTGGCATGACTGGACGAGTGCCATCCAGGACACCCAGGACCGATACAGCGCCAATGCTCTCCTCACACTCAACTCCGGACGGCCGGGCGACGGTGGACCAGGCGGAGTGGTCGACCAGGTCAATCAGGGAGACGGAATGGGCAACACACACACCGGCCAGTGGCCCCTTTTGCTTTTCCACGACGGCTCGGGAGGCGTCAGCGGCGCTTAGAATCCTCCCTGCTTTCCCTCCTCTATGTTCAAAGGATTTGTTGATACCATGGTATACGGGTTAAGATCGTTCCTCCGAGATGGATTTCTACACCGGTACTTCGGGCACCGACGGATCAGGCTTCGGCAAACATGGTTGCGGCTATCTGGTCCGGTCTCCGTGGGTTCTGGTCGGCTCGGACGGGATAGCGGAGTTTAGGCGTCAAAGGAACACGGCTGGTAACATTCACCCTGGTTGGCTTTGCTGTTTTTCAAGCACGGCGCTGCCGAAATCCTTTAACAGTACTTCATCGATTCGGAGTGCTCAGCCCTCGAAAACTTAGGGGCATCATTACATATATTCTAATTACCCCATTGCGATGGAGCCTCCGTCTTTCGTGAGGGTGGGACGTGAATATTCTGCAGATTTCTGTGTCGATTTACGACGAGATAAATCCCACGGACCCTCGACCCTTTTCTCCGCGCACTCTAACAGCAGAAGCCGTTGTCCGGGACACAGAGCACCGAGCTAGCAGCACCGTCTCACTGAACGAGCGTAACTTGTTTCACATCGCCGGGAAGCTTGACAGCCTGCGCACCGTTGTCTCCCGTCTTGGTCTCGCCGTCGTCACTGTTAGACGTGGCTGGCTGCAACTGGTTGCGGCTTCGGCGGCGGCGGATCCGGTCATCCACGAAACGTACAATGGCGAGCGCGAGACCCACCGACAGCACGGCGCAGTTGATGGTGAAACCTGTCCGGTAGTAGGGGCGGTCTTCCTGGCGGAAGATTTGCGCCCCGTAAATGCCGGCGATGTTGGCGCCCATGATCACCCTGATGGGGAGTTGGTTAGTCTCGAGTCCTTGTTTGGGAGAATGACAGGGCGGCGACGTACATTGCCATGGCCAGCGCGCGCACTTCCGAGTCCTCACAGGCCAGTGACATCCACGCAATGTTCAGGGGGTGCGAGAAAGTGCCGAAGGTTTGGGTCCAGACGACGCCGAAGTATCGGACACCCCGCTGGTTGGGGAGCTCCGTGAAGACGCGGTTGAAAATGTAACCAAGTAGGTGGCAACTGAAGCCGGCAATGACAGTTTCGCCGCGTTTGTTGCTAAATGTCGCGAGGTTAGACCAACAAGAAATAGGGGGCGAGACTACCTCATGGAGGAGGGAATCGGGGGCGGGGGGCAAGCATACAAGTGATCAGAGACGTAACTGAAGACGAAAGAGACGGGGATTTGGAGAAAGAGACCAACAGAGGCCATGGCGTTGCTCGTCAGGTCGCCAAACCCGAAGCTGCTGACGATGGAGGGCGAGTAGGTGTCAAAGGCGCGCTGGGGGCCGTTGTTGGACAGCGTGATAAGGGCATGGCACCACAGCCGCCAGTTGGTGAAGGCACGCTTGAAAGCGCCCAGGTTGATGCTCTTCTTCTTCTTTCCCTTCATGGGGTCGTCTAGCAACACGCGGGTCTGCAGGATGTGCAGCTCCCGATCGGTAAACCGGGCGCGGCCTGGCAAGAAGGTTGGGCAGGGGTTGCGGAACGAGTCGGGGAGACAGAAACCAAGGACGAAGCCACACAGCAGGGTAAAGCCACCCATGATCACAAACAGCCAGAACCAACCAGCTCTGCCGCCAACGCCGCGCATGTGCAGGATGCCGTAGGCCAGGAGCTTGGATGATGCCTGTCCAAACTGGTTCCCGAAGTAGAAGAACATAACCCGCTTGGCTGTCTCTGTTCGTGTGTACCAGGTGGACAGCGTCCATAGACCGCCAGGGATAAAACCGGACTCGGTCATCCCCAGCAGAAACCGCGTTGCGATGAAGGAGGCGTAGCTGTTCTGGAAGGCCTGGAAGGTGCTGACAGTGCCAAAGAGGAATAATTGCAGGGTTAACCACTTGCCGGGCCCGACGCGATACAGGATCATGTTGGAAGGGATCTCAAACAGCACGATACCCAGCGAGAGCATCTGCTGCCCGATATTGAACTCGTTCTGCGTGACGCCGACATCTTCCATGAAGCGATCAGTAATGGCGTTAGCGATGTTGCCGCGGTCCAGTTCTATATGTCCAGACAAGTCAATATGTATTCCAATATCACAGTTGGGCAAGCAGAGAACGGATCCGGAACCACTATCCGCTGTTTGGTAACGCAGGAGGAGGGAACACGTACGCAAGCAAAAAAAGCCGAGAGTCAACAGGGGCATGATGGTGAAGTCCAGCCTACCGCCATGGGTTGGTGTGTCAGTTGGGTCATGATGAAGATTGCCAGCTGGCGATGGACTTACTTTAGCTTGGCCCTGGACTCCTCTTCCGGAGTCCAGTCACGCTGCAAGGCAAGACTCTCCTCGTCATCTCGTGGAGGAAGGTACTGATCCGGGTCCGCAGACTTGATGTCAAAGCCCGACATGGCGAAGGGCAGTCTGTTCTCGCCTTCTTCGCGCCTGTGTAATCGAGCTTGGGAAGTTGTCCTAGGTTTGCCGCGGAGATTCAAGAGATGGGCTTTGATGCTAAGACGAAGAGGGTGGTGGACTCCAGCTCGCGTGTCTGGGTGGAGATGCCGGATTTCTGGCCATCTTTATAGCGTCTAATCTTCAGTGCGTAGCTGTCTTTCGGCCGTCAACATTTGCGTGTCCGCATGAGGACGCCGCTGGAGGGAGACGCATGGTTTGTGGCAAGGGTTGTTTCTCGGCGCAGATGATAACATCGGCATTGTTAAGCACGCCATAATATAGAGGCGGTGCTCCAGATGCTTGATAGGGTTACTTGAAGTCTTGGGGCTCTTGGCTGGCTCTGTTTCCACAACTTCTTCCTTCCCCGTGGTGCCCGCTGCGACAAGCCTCCAAACTTGGCACTTCTGAGAACGGAGAAAAGCCAAAGATATTCTACCTCAGATTCTCTGGGCGAAGCTTGGTTCTCTTGGTTCTCATGGCGTCACCACAGCCTCTTCTGCGTGCACTGTGGGGGTTTTCAAAAATGTGTGTTTTATCTTGGCCATCATGCGCCAGGGCTCAGGGTTGCTGCCAGGGCTACCCCGGGCTTGACGGCCGTAGTTTGACCTTTTCAAGAGCTATGACAGCCCAGAGTTACGGTGGTTCTAGTGACTCCTAAATCCGCAAGTCTCTGATATCTCTACTTTCATGAGTGGCTGGACTAACCACCGAGACAGACAAGAGTTGCCCATCAAGGAAGGCCCTCCTTGAGTCCTCGAGTCCTCGACTCACGCGAGTTCCCTGCCGTAGAAAGCCAAGCGAGCGCCCCCGCGCAATCAATGCTTCCATTCGGAGGCGGGAACTTGGCAAACACCGGACGAAGGCCGAGTGAGGTCCCTTTGGAGCTGCCATGCTTTCTTGGCCCTTGGCGAATGCCCTCGTGGGTGTGCCAAGTGTGATTGCCAGCTACGCCAAGCGAGCCCAGATGTTGGTGGCCACTTGGCTGGCTGCTTGGCTGGCCACGGATGAGCACAATCCAACGAAATAGTCAGACGCAGCTGAGAATCCCAGCTAAAAGTGAAAGAAGAGCAAGTTCCTGGGATATTGCACTGTCACGCTATCTGCACATTGGGCATACAACCGTCGTTCAGAGCTTTGTGTTGATCGTGTTCCTCAGAAGGCTCCATACCTAGTCATGTACGTACCTAATTAACGCAACTACCCCGTTGCTGTCTCTTCGTTACGCCTATAACGCAACTTCATTACTTCTGCAACAGCACGAGGAGCCAGTGTCGCAAAGAATTCTTATATGTCTAGAGATAACCACCAGCTGGTCCCTGAACAGTCAGGATTCTGAATCATAGTATCCAAAGAGCTTAAACAGCTTCTTCAAATTCGCTTGTTCGGCATCTAGATACCTAAGCATGGTGACCTCTTAACGCTTTGCTTAACGCTTCTTCGTCATCCTCGTACCGCTGGGCACTCACTTCGACCGTTCGTAGGCAAATCCACACTGAACAGGAGGCGATTTGATCCAACCTAGTCAACTACAAACTTGAATGCTTCAGTGCAGAATCTGTCACGGAATTGGGGGCAATCAGTGCATTTGATCAAGCTAGCTAACGAGCGCCATATGGAACCCGCCGCACTTTCATACTCTTGAAGTTGTTTCGCCGCTGGGCGACGACAAGGAGGGTGAGTGAACCTCCTTTTCCACGTACTGGGCAGCAAGGTTCTCCCTTGGGCTGTAACCAGACCCCTTAAACTGTCGATTCTGAAAACATGGCCAAGGGCGACGACGTCCCCAGTCTGAGAAGAAAAACCCCCGCCTTCATCTCCGTCGCCAGCGTGAAAAGCAAAGCACAATTTTAAGTCGGGCTTTTGTGGGTTGTTTCGTGTTCACAAGCCTCTGCTGTGGTTAAAGGACTGAGAGCCGCAGTATGGCAGCGAACAACTTGGATTCTGACCCGATGCCAACATGTGATTGCGAGGGCCATGGGCTGTTACCTTTGCATAGTTACCTCTCTTGTGACTCGGTTAGCCCAAATATAAGTATGTACATGTCTTTGTCCGAGATACAATGATATCAAAATTGACCGAGTTCACTGGAGCAAGAAACAATCATTGCCTCTATCAAGTGTTATTTCCGAATCCAGAGAGAACGGTCGTGGCGACGCTCTTAGTTCCTTTAAGTACCTACCTAACGCTGCTCCTCTTTCCTTCCGCAGTACCTCCATCTTGTCCCAAGTTACACAAGATGCCGGGCGAGACCCATCCAAGAAGGGCATGGGCCTCTATTCCTCGCTCGCGCTTCCGGAGTCATCCCCGCTGCCCTCACGCTTCAAGGCGCCCTTGCCCTTGCGAGCTTTGCCCTTGGCTCCCTTACCGCGCAGGTTGACGGGGACCTCTTTGCGGACCTCACCATCCTCAAACAAGAGGCCAATGTCGGGCCGGCGAGCAACTGCCTTCTTCCAGAGACTCTTTGGGACTTCGTCGGAAGTGATGATCATGCCGGCGTCGCTGCGCTGCCAGGTGATTTTCGGCTCCGTTTGCAGCACCGCACGCAACGGGATCCAGATGCTGACTTCGGCAGCCTCCCCTGCCCCAGAATTCTGGCGTGATTCGTTCCCGTCCTCGTCCACCGTAACCGGCACGAATGTTCGGTATTGACTGCCGCCGGGAGCTCTGGTGATGGCGCCGAGAGCGAGAAGGAGGGGATATCCCTGGTACGAGGTCTCGTAGATGACATATTCCGGTAGATCCGGCGTTTCGGCGGTCAGTCTGTCGCCGACTGGGACGGGAGATGCGACGCTTTCTTTGTTTGTGATGCGCGAGATCTGCCAGGAAGCCGGGTCTTCGAATTTGCCCTCGGTCTTGGATGTCTCGCGGAGGTCGAACCGTGTCTTGGTCGCTGTTGTAACGATTCGCTGTACGTCGTCCAAGGTCGCAGTCAGGGCGGCGATGCGGGAGTGTGCAAGCTAGGTGCGAAGCCGGCGGTCAACATCCAAACTTTATGGCCTTGGACCGGCCCATCGGAGTAGGACATACCACATCAGCAACGCTGATCCAGCCTTCTGGGTCTGCCACGAGGTACTCTCCGTCATCCCCTTCTTCCGTCTCCTCCTTCTGGATTGCACGCTTCACGACAAACATCAACGCCTTGGCCAGGGTAACATCCCGCTCCTCAACCACACTGTATCTGCGTTGCTGCCCCCCCTTTCCCTTCACGCTCATGGCCCTGCTGCGCCCGTGGCGGGGCGAGTGCTGCGCGACAGCACTCGGGGGAAGCACCCCGCCAAGCTCGCCATGGATGGTAGACAAGGGCACGGCGACAGCAGCGGCCATTGTTGAATGGTGACAGGTATGTTTGTTGTTTTGTAAATTCGGGGGGCGGAAATAAGAAGCAGTAGTTGGTAGACAGATGAGCTATGGAGAGGATGAGGAGGGAGACGAGGCAGGGCTTCCTTCTTAAGCCCAGCAGAGTGAGGCCCACCCGAAATCGGAAGACGGCCCTCAACAGAGACCCGGGGCGGTTAGCCATTCTCGGGCAGCAGCGAGGAGCTGTGGCGTGTTGCGGATCGGGCATCGTTGACCGCCCACTTTGTTTGCTGTGGTGGCATTGCCGTGCTGGAGCGTGCCCTGGCGAATCCATGCCGGGACGGGAGACGCGCAGCTGAGCCTGCCGACCCCTGCCGTTGCACCGCGCAGCAGCATCCCTCGCGTGACCACTCCCGCAACCCCGCCTAACTCGAGTCTGTTTCCGATCACTTTTCCCATCTTGATCTTACATTTGCGATATGTCTTCGAAGCCTGGTGCCAGCAGCATCCCCTCCTCAAGAGATGCTGTTGGGGTCTCCGAGCCCAAGCCCAGTCAGTTCCTGGGCACGCAGCAGGATGGAGGGGCAGTGCCAAGAGCTGAGTGCCCCTCGATGTGCCCCTCGACGCCTTCACCGCCTAGCGCGTGCTACGTGTTCGACGTGACCTTGACCAGACTGCCCCGCAGCTAGCGCCCTGCAGAACGCAACGCGAGTCGGGCAAGCATGCAAGTGATGGTACCTAATGTACCGTATATATGCACCCCTGTTTCTCCGTTGGACTTCCGTACTACTCCTAACGAGCTACCCTTGATCATAGTCTCATCTCAGATCCGGATCCGCATGTTTCGCCCACTCGCGGTGATGCACCCCCACAGAGGCCAACCTGCTATCCAACAGGCCACCGAGTCTCCACACCTGGTTAGCGGATGATTTGTTTCATCATTCCGTGGGGCCACGATCATAAACTTGGATCCGCTGCCATCTTTGGGCGCTGGTAGCATCGGTCAGGCGCTGACGGCCGCCACGGGATTTCGTTGCCGTGATCGAGTGTGTTGCCTGATCCCAATTACGTATTGGGACACAGGCGTGACTCATGAACAAACTTGAACCGAGCTCTCTGGGAAGAACCGCTTGGAGTCGGTAAAATGTATACAAGAACGGCAGCTCTTTGGGGGGTGGTGGAATAGAGGTGAACCCGAGGGGAACGATACCTGTCGATCGCGTTTCCGCGTTTGACACGGTCGGAGCACACATTCCCATAACACTGGGATATACAGGCTAGCCGCGGTGGATACTAGGTAATTTTGTGGGTTTCCATTCTGATCCGGTCTTCCGTAATTGGAGTGGCGACGTGCAAATTCGATGGATCCATGAGGTCTTCTGTACGAACTCTCGCTATACTGTGTGAGTGCCTTATCTGAACTCTTACAAGTTCGTGAGCTACCATGCCGGCTGATTTTGAGAACAAGATTACTGGCGTGAGCGATTCGCATCCGAGACGTCGTTTGAATGGCTCGTCTCTTCCACAACATTCATGGACATCCTCCTCCCATACCTTCAACCACTGGCCGAGTCTGCTCAGATTTTACATCTGGGCTCCGGGACGAGTGATCTACATAACCACCTTCGTCAGCATGGCTTCCTCAGCGTCACGAATATGGACTACGAGTCCCTTGCCTTGGAGCGAGGTCGACAATTGGAACGGGAGAGATTCGGCGACGTGCGAACAAAGTACGTTATCGCAGACGCGACACGGCTAAAAATGGCCGATAGGTATCAGGTCGTCATCGACAAAAGCACCGCCGACGCCATTGGATGTGGCGAAGGCGATGCCATCATGCTTCTCGCCAAAGGATTGCACCGTTGTCTGGATGGCACTGGGTTCTGGATTTCTCTCAGCTATTCTCCGTCGCGATTTGATCATGTGCAGTCCTTATTCGAGGTTGAAGTCATCAGCAGACTTCTGACACCAAAGTCCAAGCCGACTGACCCGGACGTCTTCCACTACTGTTATCTTCTTCGGCCTCGACGGTAACTTATCCGGCGAGCAAGGTAGTGCATGCCACGGGCAGGTGAGCTACGCTTCCTCGGGAATGGCCAAGAATCTTTCACTAATTGATAAGAAGAACACCATGACTGCACTCGTCTTGGCTGGTTTGGTGTGGGCCGCCCTTCAATAGCTCTTCGAAAAAAGAGGGGGTTTTGGGAACAGGATTGGACCATACCGAGCCTTGACGGGAAAATGGCATGGGCAGTGGAAGTCGGCCCATCAGCATGTTGGATTCGGGGAGCGCACCACCACCTCGACCTTGGGTGGGAGAGCCGTGCAGCAGGCGCAGTGCCGAGGCACCAACCTGGTGTTTGTTGGCGACATGACCCAGTTACGGCCATGTGACACAGAAGCGTTCTCGATGGCGTCCAGACAATCGGTCCACCATGTTGCGCAGCTAGGTATGTTGAGTTGTACTGTAGTAGATTATAGACCGTCCAGCTGGCTTTTCTGAACTCTCGGCTTTCTACTTCCCTGGGCCATATGCAAAGCTGGGCGCTCCATGCTGGCCGACAATAATACAAGCCCGTCGAATGCTGATAAGGCATTCATTGGTTGAGTGGCCCAGTCTGGGTAAGGTACTAAGGTCCCCTGGTAATTAATAGTACAAACTTTCAGGGTCTCAGTCCGCGTTTTGACATGGCGGGGGAATGGACATTTCATTATTTCAGGACGACGTGGGATCCAGGCCAGAACCACCGCCCCGCTGACCAGGAAATCGCTAGGTCCCATCCGGAAATGGTTCCGAGGCCGACAATTCGATGTCCTGGCGCACGCTTAGGGCTTTGTGCGTGTCGAGGCAGTTGACAATCTCGCTGAAATCGCCCAAGTCGTCGAATACCTCTATCGCCAAGCAAGAAGCACACGCCGTGAGTGAGGCACATGCCAGTTCCTCGGCTCCCCGTTCTCCCCGCATTCCCAGGAAGTCGGGGTGGGGGCCTGCGGGAGAGAACAGGGGGGCGCGTGCAGAGTGCAGACAACCAGACTGTGCGCTTTCCTGTAAGCCAACGTTCAAAATTCCTAAACTTCGATGCCTGTGATGGATGGCGAGATGAGCTTCCCGGTGTTGTCCATCATGGATCCAGCCCGGTGCCCCGCCCGAAGCCCGATCTTGCTCAGACCCACTCAGCTCAGACTATTACATGTACGTTTCCCGAGTTAGACTGGCCAGGGGGTTCCAGCTCTGAACAATTGGACACATCCAGGCCGAGGCCAGACCGTGCGTGTGGCCCAGGGGGCGAAAATCAATGGCCACCAGCTGAAGGGGCCCGAGGGGTCTCGCCATGTGACCCACAACCCGTCTTTCCCTTTTCTCCAGCCAACTCCGCCAGGACCTGAATCTACAGATCACAGAAGGTGAGGTCTGAAGTTCCGCAACCTCGACAGGCGACCGAGTTCCCCGGTCAGTGTCGGTCATCACTCCGCCCGCTCGAGGCCACTTCCTTGTTCGCATCAGTCCAACGTTGCTGTTATCTGATATGGATTGGATGCAAGTCCCGGATACCTTGCCCCGGTTGCCCCGGCTCTCGGCTGACATGAACAGATCTGTGAATGCGGGTTGCTCTGCCACCAGCGATGCCGTCGCCAAGACGGGCTTTGCCATCAGCAAGTTCGTGCGGGAAGTGCGCGAATCCCGAACAGAGTTCGACACCATATCCGTTGAACTGCATTCCCTGAACGGCGTCCTGGACCTGCTCCGATACGACGCGGCCTTCTTCGCCCCTGCCTTGGCGGACCCCACTGTCGGTGTCCTCAACAGTTGTCTGGCTCTCGCGAATGAGCTCGAAGGTTGCATCTCCCTGCTGAATCGGCCAGAAGTTTCAAGGGTTGAGAAGAAGTCGCGTTGGTCGGCTAGCCGTGACCACATCGCCATCTTGTCCAGGACGTTGGGAGATTACAATCTGGTTCTTGGTCTGGCGGCGGACCTAGTCGGAGTGTAAGTACAGCTGCCAACCCATCTGCTGGTAACGAGTACATGCAAAGCAGATGCTGATTCTCGGCTTCCAGCATCAAACCCCAGGCGAGCGATGGGGCTGAGCCGGGCACGTCGGAAGACCAAAGGCCTATGTCTTTCAAGGACGCGGACGGGGGAGACGAATTGGCGGCGGTAACAGCCCGTATCCATGAAGCCGCTGGTGATTTCGAACAGCATCCCCAGCAGAGTGTGGCTCTGGCGAAACTCGGACAGTACCTCCATGTTTTGCAGTCACAGGCTATTGCTGCAGGGGATTGCCTTCAGGCTCAACTCCGCGCCCACCACCGCAGTGGCTCCTCCTCGGTGGCAGGCGGCCCTGACAGCGCCATCGACGTCAGCTACGACGACAGCGACAGATTCTCGTCTGGGAAACGAACAACGATATCGCCGCCGTCGGCCAGGATCTCGCTCGAGTCCCGGGAAGAGGATATCAACGACTTTGTTGGCGAACTCAACGAAATGCCCATCCGCGCACCCGCCATCCCACCACGGTCCGCCTCGCGGTTGAGCCACACGGGTGCATGTAGCTCACGGGATCGTCCAACTTCCCCAGTTGCGCCTCGGAGCCCGGCCCAAACATCATACTATACGCCCGTAACGGAACTCCCCGAGCTGATAGATGACGTTGGGTCCCGACCCGAAACCAGAGCACAAAGCCGCAGAAGCAGCATCTTTGGCCACGTTCTCTACTCCGTGTGGGAGAACCCCCGAGCCGATGTCCCCTCCCCGGCCCGTCCGATGACCTCGGGCGGTGAGACGCGCCATCGCGATCACGAGGCCGGTTTACTTCGCCGCAGCGGTTCAAAATTTTCCACCACCTTGCGGAGCCTTGGGTTGAGGCGACCATCTCTGCACGCGGCTGACGACGATTTTGAAATGGGCTTGAATGTCGTTTTCGGAGTGCCCTTGGCTCGAAGCATCCAGGTTGCAAAGGGAATCGCGAACACCAAGCACGGAAACGGCGGGTCCTCGGGTCGCAGCACCCACGAATATCCCCTGTGCGTGTTGCGGTGCGTTTACCACATCCGGAGTTGCGGGCTGGACGTGCCTGATATCTTCGGCGTTGACGGGGACCGGCTGCGTTTAGGGAAGCTCAAGGAGACTTTCAACTCGGCGGGGACAAGCTACGGCAAGGAGTTGGATTGGTCGCTGTTCACTGTCCACGATGCTGCTGACCTGATTCTTCTCTTCCTCTCGGAGCTGCCGATGCCCGTCATCCCCAATTCGGTGGGCAAGCGCTGGATCGCCCTGTCCCGTCAGGCCACCGTCCGCGGTGGCGCGCGTCTCGACCAGGGCCTCGACTTTTGGGAGGAGGCGTTGATGGGCATCCGCGGCCCTGGTCGCGTCCTGTTCAAACTGCTTCTCAACCTGTGGGGCGATATAGCCGATGCCGCCGATGCAAACGAGATGACGGCTGAGCGCCTGGCCGGCCGCGTGATCCGTCCCCTGATGCATGAGGCAACGGCTCGTCGCCACACGGATCTCATGCTAGGTCTCGCGTTTATTATACGGAGGCGCTCCGAGTATAACCTGGCAGCGAGGGGCTTGGCCAGGAAAAGCAATGCAGCCTTCTAGCGGGATCATTCTCGCGATCGTGCCGCGTTTGGGTGCAGCGACGGTTGTGGGCACATTTGGTTTGCGTTGTATGGGCTTATGTGCATTTAACTGCGGAACTTGCTGCAATTTACCTTAGATACCCGGTTGAATATCGACTGAATTACAACTTTGAGAAAAGGGTCTGAAACATTTAACTGGTCATGTCTGGCCGAAATCGCATCGATGTCGTTCGATATACCGTCTTCTTCGGGAGGTCTAGCCCGGAGAATACTTGGTCACTTGACTCTTCACAGAGAACTCGAACGACTGGGGCAATCTTTTAGGTCAGGGATGACAACAGTTATCAAAAGAGTCAGCCAGCAATATAAACTACCCCTTGCACTAGGTACTCAAAGACCACTTTGGGGGCCGACGGATACATTCCGAGCATAAACCAGCACCATTGAACAGTGGAGTTTCACCGCGCGTGCATCCGTCAGGGCGACACACTTACGGCAGAGTGTCGACGCTGGAACCAGGAGACCGCGCCAACAGGGTAGAGGACGGCGTCAAGACAAGACAGGATGCTGCAAATTCGATATTGCTGTTGAACGAAATCACAGGAGCGAGGTTGCGGAGGTTGACACTGTTGATTGAGGAGTGCAGAACAGGACTGAGAGAAGAGGGGAGAGCCTGTCTAATATACACAGAGAGGGGGGGCAAGGGAAGCCCCGCAAGGCTTGTGGCCCCTGATCCTCAACAATTGCAAGATCTCCCGCGCCATGTTCCTGGCCAGCAGCGATGAAACAATCAGTAGAAAGGGTTCAGGGGCTATTTTGACACGCCCTATCAGAGGCGGAGGCATACACAAACTGCTGGGGCCGAATCATCTGGGATGTAGGTAGGTAGAGGTGAGTAGGGCTCGCCTTTTACCTCCGACTCCCGTTGTCAACATCCCTCCTCGTGTCGTTCTTCAGCTCAAAATCGTTGGTCTGAGCAATCCGACACATCTTCACAGCATCTCGGTGGTTGTCGTCAAGGATGCCCTTGTCGCTGTCGTCTCATTGATTTGCTTCCCCATCTCGACGCCGCTCCCCGTCGGACCACTCGAGAGAGTCACAACTCTCGTGTTGCGCTTCCCTAAGCTCATTGCTTGGCCCCTTTGTAGTAGTCACTGCTCGTGTTGTATCACCGTCGTGAAACTGCGGCATCCCGGATCAGCACCCACAGCAATGGGACGGATGCTGGCAGCGATGGTAGGTGACGGTGGTTTCAGCATTTTTCCAGAGCCTATTGAGCTGTCAGTAACAGACGGTATACCCCCTTGCCAAGGCTCAGAATCCTGCCAGAACGTACGAGAGACCAAGACCGTCGGCCGTGGGGTCGTTAGCTGTGTATCTTTCCGTTGACAACAGGGTCAGGTGCAACAGGGGGATGCCGAAGCTAGTCTGGGACCAACTGACTGCCGTTACGGAGAAAGTGCCGGCGACATTGACGATGACAAGCAAGGGCGGCATGTTGGTCATGACATCAAAGTCCCAGATGTGCAGCCCGTGTCGTCTGCTCAGCCAGCAGTAGACGCGCAAGCCAAGGACAAGACCGGACAGCGCAGTCAGGGCCCAGATGACGCCATTGGGTTTGGGACCGGCATTATCATGAGGCGGGCTGGTCTGGGGATATGGCTGCGGGATCTGCGTATTGGTCCGGCTTGGGGCGCCTGCAGAACATGAAGCCATCGAGATTGAGGGCTCGAGACTCGACTGAGCGGTGGATGATTGGCATGAGTCTCCAGTCCAGCGGATCAAGAATACGGGGCGTGCCGCAATGAGTTGCATTGGTGTGCCGCATTGGGGAGAAGCGAGACGGGTACGGTGTCCTTGAATCCTAAATCTGTCGTCTGAACCATTCCCCGGGGACGAGACTACGAACGTGAGTACTGCACAATTTGAGCGGAATGTGGCCGCGGATGTCGTGGGGATCCAGCTCACGGATGTTGATTGGGTGAGTCCCGTCAAATTTCCAAGGACGTAGGCATGGTTGCTCAGAGCCTTCCTGAACACGACCTCGACTTCCTTAACCTAAGGGCCCATGGACCAGATTGACTCTAGATGTTTTCGGTTTCCCTCTGGCAAGGATGAATTGCCACTTGCTGGTTCTCCTGAAGACGAGTTTCGGAGACTCGACTTGATGCCGACCACCGTCGTCAAGAAGCGCGCTGTACCTTTTTTACCAGATCATTTACCAGCGTGGTGAGCATCCTCGAAGGGCGGACACAGCCCAGCTTAGGTACGTTTGGATCGACTTTCCATCTCGGTCTCTGTAGGTAGGCAGGAATAGGTCCGGAAATCGCGCTCACCTGCGTCTCGTGTGCTGGCTCTTTCGCAGCCGACGCAGCCCGCGACCATGTGAAGCGGCCAAGCGTTGGGTTCTTCACACATGACAAAGTAGAAGGCTTTCGCGAACATCTTCCAAGTTAGGGGTGAGTTTTGCATTCCCGCTCGCATCAGTTGCGGAGCCCGAAGTACTGGATAGCACTTGGAAGGACCATGCCGAAGAAGTTGTCGTTTGTTCACTGACCCTCCCTGATGCAAAGGGCCTAGCACCAAGGGAGAGAACGAACGGCGAGAGCTTGGTTTGAATCACAACATCATCGCGCAACCCAAAGTCCGGGTAAGGTCGGGGTCGGTATGGGAATCTCGGAGCTGGATGCCGAGCAGCAAAACCCCAGGGCCGGATGCAAGTGAGGAGGCGGGAAGATGTGTTTCACCGAGATGTCGGTGCCCAAGGTGATGCTGGAGTTGGCGTTCCCCATCCGGGCAGGCTCGTTTATCACCTGGCTATCGCTCAGCCGGGGGCGGTATTGTACGACGTCGCGGAAGCTGGAGGCCAGGCATTGGCAAGCGGTCGGTGGGGAAGTCGTCGGTTTCTGTCCAGCGGTCGGCTGTCGATGAATGACCTCGAGCTGTGCAAATTGTCAAAGGGGCGTAGAGAACCGATCTGCTGCCCCTACAGGGGGACGGCTTCGAGAAACCGCCTTCCACACTGCCCGCCAGATCCATCACTCCCGAGCTCGAGTCCGACTTGATGACCGACGACGCCCTGTATTGAATGCTATGGTTTTGCCAGAATCATCGAAACCCCGACCGTCACGCCTCCATCATGAAGTCCAGTTGCAATGTTTCCGGCGTCAAGTTGGCCGGATGCAACAAGCAGTCCAGGGTAATGCACAAAGCCACAGCCATCGTCCCACCCGCCAAGATACCCGGGAAAACAGACGACGCCAAAAGAAACGCCAACCGTCTATTTCTCCTTCTTGGGCTTGGGGCCCTTGACCTTCGCCGTACCCCGCAGGGTCTTCTGCCGGTTCTTGCGCTGCTTGCCTGTGGGAGGGGGGAGAGCGTCAGCCATTGCCATTCCCGACCGTCCCAACCTCGCTCTGCCGCCGAGTCGGAAACTGCCTGCATCGTGGGGAGAAACGTACGCTGCTGCCTGCTCGCCTTCTCGATCTTGGTGGCAAGGCCAACGCGGACCAGCCTGTAGTGGGGCTCGAACTTCTTCATCGCCTCGGGGGAGTCGTAGACGAGGGCAAAACCGGTGGTCTTGCCGCCACCGAACTGGGTCCGGAGGCCGAAAACGCTGACCTGGTCCTTCTGGGCCTTATAGAGGCCGGCGAGCTTGTCGCGGAGCTCCTCCTTGGAGATGTTGGCGCGGTTCGGGTGGAGGATATCACTGTACGCGAGAGCGTGATCGGTCAGCCACCAAGTCCATCGACAAAGATCCGGCCAACCCAGTTCCGAGCAACTTGATCGAAAGAACCCGCGTTTTCGCGAGCCCGGCGCATCGAAATGGCCTCGACACGGTCGCAAATTCGTCGCGCGAGTTGTTGGGGACGGAGGGAGTCGGAGCGGGCAGGGCGGGAGCGGAGAGGAAGACTCACACGACCATCTGCTTGCGGCCGAGCAGAGGGTTGCGGATGAACTTGCGCGTGCGCAGCGTGACCGGGGAGCTGGAGTCGGCCATCTTGGCGGTTGGATGGCTGTCGATGTTGGCGATACTTCCACGATCTCGATAGCCGGAGGTTCCAAGTGGGATTTTCGTTTGGTGGTGATTTTTGCAGGGCGCCGCGCCAGGGTGGAGCTCGCAAATTCTGGTTCTGGTTCGCTGAATTGTGTGCGAGCCCTAACGCTAATCTGGGCACACAGCGCCTCAGATTTCAGGCCGCGATGCATGATTGGGAAGGGTGGGGTCAGCAGAGACTCCATTGCCCCACACATCCCAATTCCAGCTCGGCATTTTCGCAACTGCCGCTCACTCGCCGACCAGAGCTGTCTCACATCGCAAAGAGCCATGCCATGTCGGTCGACGTCGCGGACGCAATCATCTCGTCAATTTGCATATGTGTACGGGGCTCTTGTCGCTATAGAACGGCCCATCTTGCTCGGCGCCCGCCGGCACGGGGAACGACTCACGGCTCACCGCGAATCCCCGTTTCCCACAAACGCCCAGGAAGCTCTCGAAGGTTGCCCTGTTCCGCTCCGTCGCAGCAATCAGGACCGACAATCCCGGAAAACGCCTTGCCAGGTCCTCGAGCGTTGCCACCAAAGCCGGGATCACGCTCACATCGTATGTGATGTCGGCGCCTAGGACCGCGTCTAGCCCTGCTTCGTCCCATTCGGGTCCAACTAAAGCGTGCCCCCATTTCAGCTGCATTGCGGAGACGGTGGAAGAGCCCTGGAGCCCGTTGAGGAAGAAGCTATCCGACAAGTGGTTGACCACCTCGTCGGACCCGTCGGTTGCGATGACATGGCCCGAGCCCAGATGTTTGGCGCAGAGCACCGCAAGATAGCCCGTTCCGGCACCCAGCTCGAGAACGCGCTTGTTCTTGACAAGCGACGGGTTAACACAGAGGTACTGTCCAAGATGCAGGGCCGCTTCCCAAGTGCGCAGCCCCGTGGTACCCGATGCCGAGATGAGAGAGCGGGATTCCAGGAGATCGATGTGAGGTGGGTTGGCTGGTGTCGATTCCGGCTGGAGAAGCGAGAGGTGGTAGATCACGTAGGCTCGCTGCTGAGCCGCGTCTGTCTCGGATGGCAGTGGCTGAGAGAGCAACTGCGACAGGGCGAGCGTGAGGTTGTCCGAGATACCCTGTGTTGCCAAGGTCAGCACTGCGGTATGCGATCGTGCTTCGGAAGGCACCTGTGCACACGACGCGCCACTTACATGCTGGTCCCAATCTTGTATGGCGGACTCGATGCGAGAAATCAGCTCTTTCAAGATTCTGACCCGGTATCGCGGAGGCGGACGTAAGGGGACGGCATCGCTGAACACGCGCTCGTAAATTGCCTCTTGCGCACCGTCGTCGCAGAGCACCTCGGGGTCTGGGAAGGTCGGCGCAGGATCCACCTGCAGGTTCTGCCAGCAAAAACGGGCGACCTGCGGGTCATACCCCCGAGGCGGCATGGACATCGGGGTGGCTTGACGAGATGGGTGGACTGCTGCAGGGTGTGTTTCGGGTCGCTGCCCGGACGCTCTCCTCAACGGACGCCAGCTCATGAGGGAAGAGCAGTTGGAGAAACGGATGGAGTGGTGTGGGGCAGCGTCTCGCTCTTGAGCCCCTGAAAGCCGCACACGTTCTGAGGGGTGAGGACTCAACAACCTCCATGCCCAAACCACTGGAAGCCGCCCCCATTCACAATATCCTTGACCTCGCATCTCTACGTTCCTGCGCGAGAATTCAGCAGCCGAGTTTTTTCGTTGGCCATTCTGGTATGTACCTAAGTTCCGACTTTCTCAGTCACCGAGGTGAGCAGGTCCCTCGAGCCTTTCCATGAGAGTCACTATCTACTTCAAGAAGTCGACAGTGTTGGACGAATATGCTTGAGACAAATGGCATAGCGCAATGTCTTGGGGGTTGAGGAGAATGGGAACAGCCGAGTTTGGATGCGAGGTACCTTGCGTAAGTGCCCAGGTCTGTACATGGGTGAGTTTCAAGTCTTGAGTTGGGGCGGGCAGGCAGCCCGCAGATCAAAATGATGGCTCTGAGGGCGACGGATAGGCCAGCGGCAGTCCATGCACTCCAGTGCGGGGGTAGTCTTACAGCATCCACGTGGCATATCCATCATATGCTCACAATCTCTCATCACCACTACTCAGGGATGGGAGAGTTAACCTTGGACCAAGCCGTCCTCGGTCAGGTTGCCAAAACAGAGTGTTCCTGCCGCCGCCTCAATCGTCCGCACTAGAGCTAACCATGCACGGAAATTGTGGTTTCCTTTGCTCTTTGCTTCGGGTAACGAGACCGGACGTGTGAGATTACTAGCGTTGGTAACGCACCTAGGTAAGAAGATGGATCAACGCCACCCGACGAGAAGGCAAGAGAAATCTGAATAACGAAAGCCCGAAGCGCCGTGATTATGTGTATAAATTCCAGACACGCATGCACACTGATAGGTGGTCGAAGGTTCGAGCCACAAAAAAGAAATGTCTATCGTAAGTACGATCAAAACCAGAGAAAACGGCTGCGAGATCGAGGCTGTCGACGGCGGTGCCCATAGCTGCCTCCACCCCATGCACTCTGCAGGGTAGTCCGCCAGAGAGAATTCCGAGGCCGTGCCGCCTGTACACTTGTCGAAGTTGGCGGATGTTTCTTGATCCGCCGTGTTACCTCGAATTTGCATCAGATCGGTAGTGGCTTGATGCCGGGTCAGGCGCAAGACATGGCGAGACGAGTTTCGTCCCCAGATCGGGACCGAGAAATAGCGCAGTCGTGGGTGGAAGGGGAGATCCGACAGCAAACACGTCTTCGTCTTTCTGCAAAGCAGCCCAGATTTGATGTCGTAGATCCGCGCCTCAGTCAGGGGCTAGCGGCTTTGAGTGGGCAACAGCTAGTGTCGCCCCACTCCCGTCGGCGCAGTCCGCCACTCCCCGTTGCGAGGCGGTGTCAATGGCGACTGCTCAAGGCCACCTGCCGGTCATCCGTGTGGACAGCGCGGCCTGCGCTGCTTCCCGCCGTCAAAGACAGATCATGGCGGTGGGCAAGGGTGCACAGCGGCCCATCACTCATGTACACCGCAGGGAGGTGGTGTTGGGAGGCATGGTGGTGGCCGGCCGCTTCGTGCGCGCTCTCGGCAGGGACATAAGCATGGGTGCTTCTTGAGGATCCTCCCCCTGAGGCACGGCGCGATGAGGCTGTGTAACCGCCCAAGTCAAAGGCGGGGCCCTGGCTTGCGATACTGCGTTCCTGCTCGCTGAAGATGCTATCGGACCCTGAGAAGGTGTCTGAGCTGGACCGCGATGACGACGATGGGTGGCTCGACAGGCTGCTGCTGGCCGCGGAAGAGAAAGAGAGACTTGGAGTGTCAAATCCGCCGGCGTAATTGGCCGCTGTGGCCACGTCGGTTAGCGTGCTCGTGGTGGAAGCGGAGGTGGACGCCGATGGCTTGACTGTAGCCGGATACGGTACCGGTAGTGTTGAAGAGCGTCCTGTCGGGTTCGGAAGCACCCGATCTGGGCCTGGTGCGTTGGCAAGCGGGAGGGAAGCCGCTACGCTGGAAAATGAAAACCCGGGCGAATCCGAGTTGACGGAGTGGGAAGGACGAGGAAGCAGACTCGTGCTGCTGTAGCTGCCGTACGAACCCTCCGCATCCAGGTATATGCTGCTGAAGGAGGCTGGCTTTGCCCGTGCCCCCGAGTTCCACTGACCGGGCAGCATGCCAACCGGTTCTGGATTCACGGCCGATGGGGCTGTCACGCCAAGACCAAACTCAAACTCGTCGCCGTAGGGGGTGCCGTAGGCGGGCATGGGTGGATAATACGCCTTTGGGGCTGGCGTGTACGAGTACGCCGACGCGCTGCCCCGATATGATCCCAGCATGTCGCTCGAGCCTAGAGTGGGCAACTCCGGCGCCGCATAGGGAATGCCCCCTCCAACCGGTGTTCTGCTGGCGTGCACTCTGGCATCCCCGACGCTGTAGCCAAAGTCCGGCTCCAATCGCAACGGCGCTTCTCGAGAGGATACCTGTGGGTAGGCGGGTTCAGAGCCCGAGCCCCTCGATTCACCGGTGCACAGGGTCAGGAAGATCATGGACGGAATGGCGTGACGTACCCGTAGGAACTGGCATTGCTCCGCTCCCGCGTTCTTGCAGTTAGAACATGCCTGGCCCTGGCCGGGGTCGCCGCTGCATCGGATCTTGCGTTTGCGGCAGCGGCCGCACTAGATCGAAGCACCTCAGTCAGCAAGCGAGTTGGAGGGGAAAGGGGCGGCTGAATCTTACCGCCAGGGCAATTCGTTTTCTCTGGGGCGCCGATTCAGAGTCAAGTAGCTGATCCGCCATGGTGATTGACCGCGTGTCATGCGAGGACAACGGGAAGCGCCGCTCCGAAGGCGTAGGGAAGTACAGTGGATAGGGACGGTTATATCGTTTCCCATCGCTGGAGGGATAACAAGCTTGGGACACCATCATCCAGCTGCAGCCAATCTGGCCCTGTGTCTTGCCAAAATCCCTTTCCTCGATCTCGAGTTGATGCTGGCAGCTCCGCGAGTGGCGATGCTTGTTCGTCAACAACCGGTTATTATCCCCCCTGACCAGGTCTGACCCCTCCGAGTTGTTCGTCTGTTGGCTCCGAATCGGCCGCAACCACTGCGAGGCTACGGTGTTGGCGGCGTGGCGGCCCTCCCGGCACCGTCAGGCAGACCCGGAGAACTGAAAAGATACTGCGGGTGGAGCAGCTTGTCGGACCAAACAAAAAACAACTGGTGCCGGCCCTTGTTCGTGAAGGTTCAAAGTTCGACACTTGTGAGTTGGGATTGGATCGTGAGAGGGCAGGTCGAGCGTCCCGGCAAGGTATCCCCGTGTTTTGTCTTGACACCAACGGACCTGGTCGAGTACATGAGCGACATATACAGAATGGAGCTGGCGGGCAGGAATGTCACTCTGTCCCCTGAGGCCAACTTCCCCCCGGACGAGCTGTGCATGTACCCCCACGTATTTGCCCCTGTGCTGGTCTTGCACTACCCGGCCGAGAGGATGTGGTGCCATGGCGGCTGGGTCAAGATGGCGCACTCCCTGATGCCATTGGTACGAAAAAGGATGAGACATACCTGAACCCGGAGAAACAAGAATGTGCTAGGCCAGACTTTTCCTGCGCGGCGCTCACGGTCCGTCCTCAGTCAACGCCAGGCCCTGGTGGATGCGATGCGTTCGAGATGTTTTGCCCGAGGGCAGCGATTGATCAAATCTGGTGCTGTCGAGCAGTTCCAATGGTTGACGGGGGAATGGTATGAAGAAACTCGTGAGTAGATGGAAGATTGAAGTTACAAGGTGGTTGGACCAACTGAGACCGACCATGCAAAGTGCTCAGCGCTTGTGGCAGCCAACCTGGATGTAGTTCGGCGTGCAGACTTCCTCGACACAAGAGCCCGTTTGCAGCGCTCCAGGACGACTGGACCTGAGAGCATTGAAAGAGGAGAAGCACGAAACGGATGAGCCCAGGATATGCAACTGCTGCGTGTTATAGGAGGTCGGTACTACCAGGACTGTGCTGTCCATGGAAGTTGCAAGACTGGAGCCAAGCCAGAGACCCTCTGTTTGCACGTACGTCTTGACTGTCCTTTCCATGGCGCGTTGCGATGAGAGGAGATGCAGGCATCACAGGGCCAGCCCGCGGTCTAGTTCCACCCCGGCAGGTAACACAGACCAAAGTCGCTGGTCGCCATGCCCCCCCAGGTCCGTGTCGGTTGCACACGGTGACAGCGTTTTCACGGTAAGTACGTGCTTGGATGACGGCGCAGGGGAGAACGCAGATAGGCAGGGGAAAGGCATTCCATGCGCCCATCCACCACCGCCTCGGTCGTGTTGCTGGCAGATCCAGACGTGGGTCCCATCGGAGAGTTGCATTTGGTTGCGACTTGAACCGTCATGGTCAAGCCGGAGAGAATGTACCAACGAGGCGGTTGATGCTTGACGGGTTGCCCAAGTGTCGGGAATGGTACAGGTACGGGGCTGGGCTGCGAGGGTGCCGTGGTGTGGTTTTCAGGTTGCAAGTGGTGAGAAAGGGGTCAGGTCTCGAACGTGTGTGACATCTAGCCTGCCACACCAACTTGACCACACCAGGGACAAGAGACCACTGAAAAACAACAGAACTAATTAATTAGAGGTCCGCGGGCTCTTCGTTTGCCTCGGCACCCCTCCCCTCCATCGGCTTCAGCACCACTGCAGCCAAGTTCCTCCACGCCGGCTCCTGTGGAAGGCCGGAGGACGGAGATAAGTAAAGGCAATGCAGCAGCATGAGAAGAATACCCCGTTCGGCGCGGGGGCAAAAAAACCAAAAAGCGATGTGACCGGCGAGTCTAGGAACGCGGGCTGCAAAATTGGGAACATACCTACCATCAGAATGGAGCACAATTGGGGAAACTGAAAGATAACTGTCAACAGAGAATGTTTCTGTGCCGTACTGACAAACAGCAAAGGGTCAATGAGGCAAGTAATGACAATATCAGCAACATGCAAACGGAACGCAAAGAACAAGATGAACCCCGTAGGAGTATCAAAGAAGGCGGTCCGAGACTGTAGGCAGACCGGGGCTGGGGTCCGTCAAACCCGAATGCTAAGAACGGCTCATGCGAGACAAAGTTGGGTGCCAACCAGACCAGATAGATATCCTGTCTTGCAGAGTACCTTTTGAAGATGGCATTTGGGCGACAGACGACCTTTCACACAGAAGAGCGCTGGGGGCCCGAGCGGGGACTCGCCGCCTGTATCAACACCGACTCTGCAGGGTTCACACCCAAGCGGGCATGGACATCCTTACTTGTGTCGCCTCGGGGGGCAATGGCCTTACCCTCTGCTCTCCGTTTGATGGCCGCGTTTACATCCTGTCATATCGGTCACCCCCACGGCCTACCATCGAGACTCCGTTCAACCCGCGTTGAAACAAAGGCGTTTCTTGCTCTTCAACCTGAAGAACGTCTTTGAGCTCATGGCAACGAGTATCCGAGTCTGTAGTAAGTGATCTGTCCAGCAGCTCATTTATTCAATGGCACATGCCGCCGAGCGGCGATGCTGCTTATGTTGCCATAGCTTTGCCTTGGTCAGCTTTCTAAGGCTTTACTCCGTCCATGCAATGAAACCCAGCTTGGATCTACTTCCAAGCATTGTTGCTGTCGCAGCAGTCAGCAAGTTGCCGGGCTCTGATTGATGATCCCTGATACTGCATGAGAGACGTTCCGATTTTCATTTCTCTTGCATTTTTATTTTGTTTTCTTGTTCGAAGGTGCCCCTGAGAGAGGATACACGACACAACGAATGCTGTGCAGATCGCAAAGAACCCAGGCGGCCACACCCCCGGCGGAAGCAATCGATCGGACACAGCAGCGGGCTACGGCATCAACTTGACGTGGGATCCTGGACCGCGCGAATCGGGACTTGATCATTCAGCCACCGTCCCGGAGTTTGCAAGCACCGAAATGACAAGCCATGCGGGAGGCGTTAAAAGGATTGCCGGGGAGAGTTGATCTTGCTGGCTTCCTGTGTGAGCAATCCGGTCTCCGTATCCCAGCACGGCCGACTCTCGCTGTCCTCTAGCCCCTCCCGCTTCCTCGTCGGGATGACACCCGATTTGACAGCATCCTGGAACCGTAGAGAGTGCTCTGAGTACTTTTGTGAATTACAGACGCGGCTTCTCGTGGCACGCGCAGCAGCAGCAAACACCAATTCTGCACTTGTCTGCAGGGCAACCTCGTGGTTGCGCCCGGAAGTCAAAGCTTCCGTGCGATGCAGATAGATTGCGCCTAGGCCGTGCCACCCAACTTCATTTCCGCAATGCTGCAGCTTTCTGGAATTCGAGCTTCGGACCGGCGTGAGCGGCTTGGACGATTGACCGCTGGCCTACCCTCGGTCCCATCGCCGCTAGCAGCCCACCGAGGACGTGAAGCCTCTGTCGGGGCGTGGTAAGGTTGGCACATCTGAGGGAAAGCGGACGAGGTGTGATGATATCTTGAAGAAGGTGCCGGACGTAAGAGACCCCTGTTCGAGATCGCCATCCTGTTGATCTGTGCCGAGTGTCGGAGGTGGTAGTGATGACCGGCAGGACAAGGCTGCGACATCTTCAGACGCCATCTGGGCATCGACCAGCCGCCACGGAACGGAGGGGCGCAGGGGCTGATGTACGACATTCACTTCGGCACGCCTAGCCGCCTGGACTTGCGGTGGCGAAGGGCCGGGCACGACCTCCCTGAGCGCAAGCTTGCCGCGAGCTCCCATGCCCCTCCCACAGGAAGGGACGGGAAACAGGGCATGTGTCAGACGATTGCCATCAGCTCAGGGCTGGAGACCACTGACGCCAAGTGCGCGACCTGGAAAGCGCGGAGGATTCGAGGGCCTAGCCCCGCCGGCTGCGTACAGGCTAGGGCACAGCACCCTGCTGTCAAGTCTCGTGAGTTGCCGCCAGCTCTGCAGGTTGCCGCCCGGGAGGAGGGGGCTTTCAATGTCTTTGGGGCAGCCATAGGGGAGGCTGAAATTGGTTTCAGGCCAATTAAGCTGTTGCGGCACCCAGCGTTGTCCTCGGTGACACACAGATGTCTTTGCGTTGCCCACATGTTGGAGGTCGAACTCGCCGCTGCTGCATGTTCTAACAGCCAGGGTCAACTCAAAGCTTCCAATCACCCCGAAGGGCAATCAGGAGGAACTTTGGCTGCAGGTCGGTGTGACTTGGCTCTCACTAGGAGTAGTTGTCTCATATGGTGCCAATCTTGAACGAGCGCCCTCCCCGGGCTCCCGGGGATCCCTCGTGGCCCGGGAAACCACGGCGCTAAGGAGCTCGGAGCGCTGAGGGCCCGGCTCGGACCCGCCAGCTGGGTTCAAGGTGACACGACACGTCTGCGTGAGGCAGGTGGATGGGCAGCTGACGCACGGCCACGGCAATATGGAAAGCCAAGGGCACAAGGGGCACGTTTAAGAGGGCCAGGCTCGTGGCACACGGACGCTGAGGTCGGGAGGGGACCAGGTCTGTCAGAATCATGGTTCCAGCCCCCGAGTGTCGTACACGGGCCGAGAGTGAGTAGGTCACGGCGGTTGACAGATGCTTACGGAGACAACGACCGTATTGTCCAAATGGAAGTAGACGTGGAAGCCCTCCTCCTTGTCGGCCCTGCCAGATGCAGGGATCCGACGGCGCGGGGCAGAGATGCCATGATGCGAAGTCATACCTTACTGCGTTTAACTACCTGGGGTCATCAGATGAATGGAAATGCCTGCGCAAGTCGCATACGTCGGGAAACAGGAAATCTTGCAGACGAAAGCAACATTCGTGGCTGTTCCCGACGATGGCGAGGGTTGACTTGCCTGCCACATGTGGACGTGGAGGTCCAAACAACGGAGCCGCCGACATCCCGAAGATCCACCTTAGCAGTCTTCCAGCCAGCCACCACGGTAAGGGCCCCGAGAGCCAGTTACACAGGGGGTTCATGGATACACACACATCAGACACCCGGCACCGGAAGGCTTTGGCGACTGCTAGAAACACCCACCCATCGCACTTCAGCCCGAGGCCAACTGCCCAGCTGTGAACCCCTGAGATCTGGTTTCGAAACGGCGACGGGAAAAACCATACGGCCTACCCCCCAAGCGGCCACCTAAAGCTCCGAGGTCAAGAATGGGGGCGCCTGTCGTGTGTTTGGCATTCTCCGGTCGGTTGACAGCCAGCTTGGCAAGACGGCCCGAACCCGAGGGTGATGGGTGCTTCGATCTGCTTGAAACACGTCACCCGCAGGATTGGTGTCACGAACGAGGGTCGGCATTTCGCTGCTCTCCTTGACACAACGTGGGGGGCTGTTAGGAGAGGGTCCCCGTTTGGTCTACGCCGTCAAAAAAAGAGTGTGCCCGTACTCATGCCTTCGGTCTGCTAAAGGATAGATTGCCTTGGTGTGAAGCGAGTGGTGGGAATTGCGGCTGTCGCAATCCACGGCACTCGGACGTAGTCCTTCTCGGAAGATTCCGTGGCTGCGTCAACACTGTGTCAAGGTCGCGAGTATCGGGAAGCCCAGGGTGCCCTGCCATGATTGGCACAGCATCGGCGATGGCCGTGTGGACATTGGGCCTTGCGCGGCGGCAGCAAACATACCCGGCTCCAGAAACAACCCCTCGACCATGGGAGGTGGTCAAGGTCGGACGACCAGACACAATTAAGCACTCACTTGTCATGAGGGTTTGACATCTTGTCGGGGTCAGACACAGTAACCATACGGGATAACGAAGGGGAACTAACCAAGACAGAAGGCGAATGTGTCAGACTTGACGCCGGGGCGCGGGTACTGTCTGTCGTGACCCGGCTCACGACGCAGCACTATGTTCCATCGCGTCATGCCGGCAATCTACAGGAGCCCGGCGGCTCACCCGCGCCTGTAATCGTCGCGTCCGCGGTATCTGTCCGTATCCCGCCCCCGCCCTCGATCGCGATCATGATCTCCTCGACTTTTGCGGGGTGCTTTCCTGTCATCCCGAGGCCTTTCAGCGTCTCTGGGCCGGCCGTCGCGGTCTGTCCTGGGGCTCCGGCTGCGCCGTTCGGAATCTCGGTTCCTGTCGTGGTGTCCGGACCTGTACTTATCCCCGTGCCTGTTCGGGGAACGTTCGTCCCGGCGGCGGCCTTGGTCGAACCCAGCGCGCTCGCGGCTGTTCGGCCCGGCTACCCCGGAACCCCCTTCCTTCTCGTGGCGGCTGCGCCAGTCTTCCATCCCGTGAACCATCCTGTAGCCCCGATCGTCGTCCGGCCCGAGGTCCTCATTGCGGTATTTCCGCCACTTTTCCAGCTCCTTGACGCCGCCCCAGCCACCGCCGCCTCTCCGGGCAGCAGTGTTCTTCCGCTTCGTGTTGGTCTCGTTGCGCCACACCTCGCTCAACCGGCTCACGCTCTGGCTGAAGTCGACGTGAATGCGGCGGTCGTCGATCAGGACCGAGTCCATCTTGGAATAGGCCTCCTCGCAGCTCTTTTGGTCCTCGAACTCGATGAAGGCGTACTGCAGGCTGTCTCCCGTCTTCTGGTCCCGAATCACCTCGCAGCTCAGGATCTTGCCGAAACGGCTGAAGATCAGCTCCAGGTCCTCGTCCGTGGTGACCGGATTCAGCTTGCACACAAAGAGGATGTTTTCTGGGGGTTTGACTTCTGCAAATGGCAAGTCGCCCATCATCTCCAGTGTCAGGGCTTGCGCGGCGGCCTCACGTTCCCTCCTCCGCCGCTCCGCTTCGGCGGCTGCCTCCTCGTTGGCGTCCTCGTCCAGCAGCTCCTCGTTTTCGGCGATGCGGACGGTGAAGAGTTGCGCTCTGGTGGGAGGCGGCGAGCCGCTGGGCTCTCGCAGCCCCTGCGGGTCAGGGTAGGGGTCGTCGAGCACGACGGTGTGCTTGATGCGTATGTCGACCAGGGGATGGCCCCGGTCGTCGACGATGGCGTCGTTGATCTTTTCCAGCACGTCGAATCCCTCGACAACCTTTCCAAAGATGGCGGCTTTGCCGTCGAGATAGTCGGTGTTGTCGCCCAGCGTGACGATGAACTGCGAGGCGGCGAGGCGCTGGTCCGGGTCGGACGGGTGGGGGGCGGTCGCCATGCTGACGGTGCCTCGCTCGAGGTGTTTAAGCTTCGGGTGGAAGAGCGCGGTGAAGGTCTTGTCGGCCGGGCTGCCCGAGAGATGGCCCCAGATGGAGGTGCCGCCGTCGGATTGCGCCGACATTGGCCCCAGAGGGTCGCCGGTCTGGAAGGAGAAGGATTTTTGCACCGAGTGGACGGGGGAAAAGTTGTAGTACTTGACTTTGCAGAGCTTGAGGAAGCTGGAGGCAACGTACCGTCAGCAAAGGCTGGCTGGGAAGCATCCGCGGGAATGGGCGTGGGCGCGGCAGCAGGCAACTCACTTCTCGCACATCTTGGGCGCGTAATCGACCAGCAGGTCGATCACAATGTCGCCCGCGCTGGTTTCAAGAAGGACGGACATCTTGGCCGCGATGTCACGCAACCCGCGCAACAGTTACTCGAGATGATGGCCGGGTTCAGGTTGGACCTTCGCAGCATGGAGGCTGGACGGACGTGGAGAGTGGCCGGGGAGCTCAAAGCTGGGCTCCAATTGCAGGGCCAAGACACACTGCCTGCCGGTGGCAGGCAGAAGAAGGGTTAGGGTTCTATCAGCTCTCCACCCATCGCACCGGACCAGAATCCGTTCAAGGGTCCCATTCAAGATGATCAGTCCATTTCCTGAATTCGGTCGCCCATGGCCTTGTTGTCGGACAGCCTTCTACGTAGTAGAACCGCAACAGCTATGGGCCCGCCGTCCCATTCCAGCCCGTTTTCCAAACCCAATCCATGTCCGTTCCAGGACGAATACCGACTTCCGAGTCGTCCAGCGCCGCCTGCCCTTCCCTGGCTGTCAGCCATGCCGGCTCCGACAGCTTTCCGAACTCCATCCCAAATGCCAAAGTGTTTTAAAAGTTAATTACAAAGACCAGTACGGAATCAAACATCAAGACCTCCAACAGAATCCAAACGAAACCCCCCATTCCTGCTCCTTGCATCAGCGTCACGGCCCCGGGGCGCTCCGGCGTCTCCTGCCGCTGCGCAGCTCCCGCTCCGTGTCCATGAGGCGGCATTGCACCCAGGTGCGCAGCGCGCGGTCGGCGCGCACCGAGTCGCAGTTGAGGAGCTCGGTAAGCGCCCGCTTCATACCCTCGTTGACGTCGCAAAGCTTGGCCTCCTCAACCGCCACCGCGGCCGCCGGGGGATGCAGCGAGCCCAGATCGGGCCCGGCACTGCCCGAATATGACCCCTTTCTCGCGGGGAGGGAGAAGCCGTGCCGTGGTTGGCCGCGGGACTCGTCGGGCGAATGTGACCTGCGCACCGGCGAGCTGGTCGGGCTGGGGGAGATGGGCGTGCAGATGGAGTTCTGGCGGGGCGGGCGCAGCTCGTCGAGGTGCTGCCGCAGCGACTCATGCTGCTCATGGAGGAGGAGGTACTTTTGCAGCGCCAAGTCGTGGCAGTGGTGCGGGTAAGGGCGTACCGACGCGGTTGGCGGCTCGAGGAGGGCGTCCACGGGCATCACCTGGGCCATCTTGACGCTGTTCATGTTCTTGTTCCTTCAGGTTCCTGGGCGGAGACTGCGGTGGAGGCTTGCTAATGCGTGCTGCTGTGGGCTCGAGAGCACTGCCGACCGTCGAATCATTGGGGAGCCGAGAATCGGTCGTGGGCTGGATCTCGCAAACGGACAAGTTCAACGTGACTGGACGGGAGGCGGCGGTGCGGCAGGAAAAACCGATCGAAAATAAGGATCGAGTTGGCTGCACAGGGCGTCTTCTTGGATGTTGGTTGCGGTTGTTTGCTCGCGAGTCAGAAAGCGCGCTGTAATCAGCGGGCGGTGGTGGGTGGGTGTTGGTCGTAAAGTAAGGCGGCGGACGGCAGAGGGCAGAGGGCAGAGGGCAGAGTCCAGAGAGATAAGGTCAGACGAGCGAGACACTGAGCCGAGGGACGGTGGAGCTGTTCGTTTTGGAGTCTCCAAGTGGGTTGGTGCTCTCAAGAGTTGCGGTTTTGCTGTCTGCCAGTGGAAATGGCCTTTTGAGCTCGACCGTGATGGTCAGGATGTCGTCACTTGTCAGCCGTCGAGCTCCGTCAGGCCCGCTATTTGGAGAACAACCGGCGCTGGTGGATACGGCAACCGGGGGTTGTTCCCGGCCCGCTGTTGGATTGGTCTCGGTGCGTTCGAGACCGGTTTGGTGTCCCTTGTGTTGGTCGGGTGTCCAGCGGGATAATAACGTGGAAGATGCGGTAGGGGGGCAATTGAGCTCCAGCACGGCAAGAGGCTGTCCAGATCAAGCAGCCCAGCTCCGACAATATTGGCGTTGGGCATCGTCATTTCAGCTTCGACGGGGCTGATAATGAGATAACCGCTTCCCTTTTGAGCGATGGATCACACACATTGGCGCCGGTAATTCGCGATGGGCCTTGTCCCCTCCCATTATTTCCATTACGAGGTCTGAGATTACTCTCGGGAATCTGACGACAGGGCCCATGGCACCGCGCTTATGCAACTATACCACAGTATACATAACTAGTGCATCTTGATGCACGCCGCCTCCAATAACTGGGTGCCTGGCCAGCAAGCCAAGGCGCCTCAGGCGCACAAGGGGCTGGAAACAACAGTACAAAGCGTGACAGCCTCCTGGCCAGACCGGGAGGGTGGAGCCGAGCAATTCTGGGCTGACACGTTACAAGCTGCTGTTCCCCTCCTCCTTGAGGGTTGCCGAGTGAACTGACCTGGTGACCTCTCCCGACCAATTCCGGCTGCAGCCGCCAGCATCCCGCCGTCTCGTCTCAGGTTGCAGCGAACTGTTGCTGCGTGGGAAACATGCCAACTGTGCTCATCAATGTCGTTATCGGAGAGTGTCTGAAGAAGGCCGGGTCGGTAATTTTCAGCCAATGCGCTGGTCTCGTGGCTGCGCCAATCTCAGGGGTTGGGCTGCCGGGGTCGGTCCCAGCCAAAGGGCCCCAGATTGGGCTCAGACCGCGAATCGCGAATCCGTCCATGCACGCACGACTTTTTGGAGAGCGGCGGAAGAAAAACGACAGCTTGTTGAGGCTTAAAGGCAGAAAACCGATACAACAGCAGACGACCACGAGGTGGACCAACCCCAACATTATCTGGGACTTCAGGCGAGACAGACCAGAGAAAAGAGTGACAACAGGATCGATCTTAGTCCCCCCACACGCAACCTCGGGACTTCAGGTCACTGGCAGAGCAGACACTGGCTGTTGCGCCACGCGTCGAACTTGTCACGTTAGTGTTCACTGGGCCATATTCAGGTACTCTTCTCATTGACTGTCATCGTATCGTACAACCCGGCAACACCATCACGAAGCCGTCCACCTAAGCCTATGGCACAATCTGGTTGCTTGCGGCAGATTTGTGCAGCCCACCTCCTCCCGAAGACCCCAGCCGCACACCAAACAATACACGGAGCAAGCTCCCTCTGTCTCGAGCCGACACAAGGGGCCATCTCTCCATGAAAGTCCAAAGCGGGTTGTTTAGTCCTCGACCTGAACCATGTCCATCCGGCTCAGGTACGAGTAGACAGCGCCGCTCGGGATGTAGGCGCTGTACTCTCTTGCCCACCAGGCCGCGAAAGAGATGGACCTCGGCTTCTTTGAGAAGACAATCTTGTCCGACGTCAGCATGGCGATCTCTCCCGTTCCCTCGACCTCCTCCTTCCCGCGCACTTCACCAAACCCGAGAAGCTCCAACACCCACGCCCCCTGCAGTTCCGCGAGCACCCCGACCGAGACGATGGCAATGAACCCGTCGAGTGACTGCGGGTGCCGCCGGGGGAACGCAAACTCATCGTCCGCAACGTCGGTAGCCGTGTCGAGCGCCGCGCACATGGCATCGCCCATCTCGAAACGGCCCTGCTCAACGTACTCGATGACCTTGTCCAAGCACGCCTCGACCATCTTGCGATTCCAGCGGCGGTCGCCCACCACATCTGAGATGCGGCACTGCAGCGCGTCGTCGTTCTCATCGGCCTCCCACAGAAGCTGGGCCACCTCCCTGGCGATGTCTTCCACAGTGCGGGTGTCGCTGTTTTCCGCGAGAGGCTTCATCCCGTCGTGGTCGTCACCGTGACCGTGACCGTGACCATGGTAGTCGTAGCTCATGGCGTCGTACTGCGTGTACGGTTCGTTGTCCGAGTACAGGGCCATCTTCTCGTCGTAGACGAGCTCCGTGTACCCTTCTTGCCCTCCCCGGTGGCTGAAAATGCACGCCAGCATTGCGCGGAGTACCTCCATTGGCCGGTTGTTGAAGTGTTGGTTGTTGGGGCCGGGTTGATGGACTGGAGGCGGTACTATGCTAACGCCGGTGTACGAGCGAGAACAGGACACAGCAGTTGTCTAGCACAGCCGAGAAACGGGCTGCTGCTGTAGGATGAGGGGAAAAGACCGAATGAACGGCTCCCTGGGCGCCTTATATATCTTTTCCCACCTCGCTCCCTTCCAGCCGTCTTTGCATGCGTAAGAAGGCAGCCAGACTGAGGTCGCCCAATTTGCCCCATCACGGCCGGGGCCAGTGGCCCGGGTGGCAAGTCCGGAGGTCGTCCACGTCAAGTTTGAGCGGCCAAGCCCGAGACCCGGCGGCCAGTGACATCCACAACTGACGGGACGGGAGGAGTTGGCTCCTACACCATGCCAAAACCGCAGCCTCGCCACGGCGCAAGTGTAAGAGCCCTCTTTTTGCATACATCCGCGCGCATTACGTTCGCTGGTGCGAATGATCCAGGAAACACTAGAGGTTTGTGGTGGTCGGGGGCGATCAGGCCGCCTCGCCGGGTCTTGACCAGGCCGGCCTAACTTCAGTCGAATGATTGCCCGCGACCGGTCAAGCCGTCCGACTGGTATTCCTGCCGTGTCACGGGGTGTGATGGCCGCTTGTCCAACCCTGCGAGACACAAACACCGCGGATCCCCAAAAGGCGGAAGACCGCCGTGACATGTTGGCGGCGACGCGGATCGCGCTATGCACACGCCAAACTGGTGTGCGACCTTTCCAAGGCCGGCCCGGCTGGGGCCCTCTCAGTCAGTTTTCGCCACTCTTGGATCTCCATGGCTGACAGCCCGACTGGATAACTGAGCATGATCAAGGCACGCAGTGTGGCGGGTGATTGGAACTCGAATGCCTGGCTTGAGAGGCGTGCATGTTTGGTAACTGGCCCTGAAGGTACCGAGTGAGCCTTGTGACTTTTATTCTTCAGGCTGGAGCATAGTACAACTTCCCCAGGGCACACGGCCGTTCAAATTTCCAGTGAGTGCACGTGAGAACGCGTAAGGAACTTGACCACATTATTTTCAGCACAAGTAGCACATTTGCCGTGTTGAGGACAGCGTGCCTGTGGTCGTTGGCCCAATTCGCAACCACCAGGTCCGACCTCCTCACCCGCACCCTTGGTCTCCGGCCCTGTGCTCCCGCTGCGCTCCTTGAAAGAGATGGCTCCCAAACTCCGACCCATTTGGACCCAATGCAAGTCAACAAAACCCTGGGCTCCGCCCCCGGCTGCGCGCGGACGAGGGCGGGGAGGAGAATTGGCGTGTCAGGCCAGACCACACCTAGTCATCGGGCGTGCCGGGGCGACTGCCCTTGTACAGGACCGTCCGTTTCCCGTCGTCTTCTTCCTGATCCTCCCTCCCAAACTTGGTCATGCTGAACTCGGGAACGCGTCTTGAGAGCGGCCGCAGGAGGCCGCTGGGGTTTTGTTTCGCCCGGCGCGCCCGCTCCGAGTCGCGTTCCCGACCGCCCAAGGACCGCTCGGCGTCGTCATCGAGGCAAGTCCCCTCGATGCTGAGGTAGCCGTAATCGCCCGCGAGGCCAACGTCGAAGTTCTTGATGCGAAACCGCAGCTTGCCGCTGACCTTCCGCCCGCTCTCGTTGACCCAGTAGCCGGTCGTGTGGATTTGCTCGACGACTTGGAGTTCCTCGCCATCGAGCACGTCCTCCTCATCGTCCTGGTCTTCCTGGTCTCCCTCGTTCTCATCGGATGGCGTCGACGCGCTGTGCTTTAGACCGCCCTTCGCGATGTCGACCCACGTCCAACCCTCCGGAAGACGCTTTGCCTCAATGCTGGCATTGAACTTGTTCCAGCACACCACGCCAATGTGTCCCTCGCTCTGGAGCTGCACCACTCCTTCCATCCATTTCCCCCGCGAGGGGACGAAGAGGTGGGCGTCGAAGGTGAGCCACCCGAAACCCACAGCGTATTCGTCAATCGAGTGCAGCAGAGCGGGGGTTTGGTCGGTCGGAGGGTGTGCGATGCTGGCCTTGGCCGGTCTGTCTGAGAGGTTGAGGTTCGAGTAGCTGAGGAGGACGCCACGCAGGACCGGCGAGTAGTGGTTCAAGAGAGGGTCCAGGTGTTGGGCGGCAACGTTGGTCAGGGGTTTGTCAAAGCCGACAGGAAAGAAAGGGACGTAAAGCGAGATGGCCTGGGTGAAGAAGGGGAAGTCCGAGTCTGCGGCCGGAAGCTCGGCGACGGATTCTTGCGGCCGTGATGCGGCGGCGATTGCCGCATCTCCGCTAGAGCCCCTCTCGCCATTGTCTCCGTCCTTTCGCTTCTTCCGTTCCGGCAGTCCGGTGTCTGCTTCTGTCATCTCCTCGTCTTGCCCAACCTTTGCCTTCTTCGACTTCTTGTCCTTGCGCTTCTTGCTTGCCTTGTCGTCTTCTTGAGCGGGGGCCATCTCGGGCGCATCGACGTCCATCGGCTCCGCCCCGGCTTGTTCGGCGTCTTTTGTATGCCTGCTCGGCTTCTTGCGCTCCTTCTTGGGCGTGTCCAATGTCGAGGATGTCGCGACTACAGCATCTTGGGGCTCGCCGTCTCCTGTCTCTCCCCTCTGCTTCTTCTTCTTTTTCTTGATCGGTTCGTCGGCATGACGTTCGGATTGTTGTGGTAGTGTTTCGCGCTCGTCTTCGGTGGGTTCCTCGCTCTTGGTTTTCTTGGACTTCCTCGGGGTTTGTTCGACGACGGCGCCTTCGTCTTCGTCCCTTGCACGCTTCTTCTTGGAGTCTGACTTTGATCGCTTGTGCTTCTTCTCGGCTTTATGACTGCTGGCAACCCCCGCATACTGCGAGCTCCCGACGGCAGCAGCAGACATGTTGGGCAGCAGATGGCGATTTGTCGGAGTTGTGGTTGATCGGTTTGCGCTTCTCGAATTTCCAGGGTCTTGCCGCAAAAAATTGTCGGGATGCCTGCCGGCGAGCTTGACATTGACCAATGAGGGGCAGAAATTCGATAGGCCGCATTCCACCCCTGCAGGCCTGCGCTGTTCGCTCGATCCCACGCAATGAGAGAGGCCAAGTGCCGACGCTCATACAAACATGCACTTTGAGAAGGCTACAGGCATCGGGAATTTCAGCTTGTCCTCGACACCACCGGGACTGAGTTGATTGCACAATTGGTGGGCATCCAGCTGCGGACTTTGCAAACTGCAATCGCCAAGAACGAGTGCTTGCCGCATGGACGGCATCGGGATAATGTTGTGCAATGGCCGCCGGGACACGAGCCGGCGATACCCATTGCCTTGGACTGGAGGCGGGGCACTAATGAGGGGCACGCCTTGCGGTGCGCCCTTCGGCGCAAGATGAGGCCTTCAACTGTTGCTCTGTCGTGATTTCTCCACTAGAAGCCATCTAGAGTGACTCGCTTCCCTCTCGATTTCCGATTCAACGCCGAGGCAAATCAAGCAGGCGCGCCGTACGATTCTCCGAACATCCGTTCCCGTCTCTCAAGCTGGTTGCTTCGGACGCGCTAGCTTCAGCATCACCTACCTTCTTCGCAACCTGTTCCCACGATCCTGACAGCAAGAGCAAAATGGCGTCGTTCACGGCATCCAAGATCCTCATCTTTGGCGGCACCGGTACCATCGGACGGTACATCACCTCGGCCCTCCTTGGTGCCAAGCCGGCCTTCCAGCAACTCGTGCTCTTCACGTCGCCCAACAGCGCCAAAGAGAAGGCCCAGCAGCTGGAGAAGTGGAAGGCGGACGGTCTCTCGATTATTGTCGGTGACCTCACGTCCGAGGCCGATGTCACAGCCGCTTACAAGGGCGTTGACACCGTCATCTCGGCCGTTGGCAGAGGCGGCCTGCAGCACCAGATCGACCTGCTGCGGCTGGCGGAGGCTTCGGACAGCGTCAAGTGGTTCCTGCCGTCAGAATTTGGCACCGACATCGAGCACAACGACAAGAGTCCAAACGAGAAACCGCACCAGGTCAAGCTGCAGGTGCGCAAGTACATCCGCGAGAACCTGAAGAGGGTCAAGGTCACATATGTCGTGACGGGTCCCTATTTCGACATGTGGGTGAACACCGCCCCCGGCTTCGAGGTGGCTGGCGGGTACGTACCGGCCGAGAAGCAGGCGTACGTGATCGGGGACGGCAATGACAGGGTTGGGTTTTGCACGATGCCAGAGTGAGTCGATTCAGTTGCATACCCTGTCGTGTGGCCGAATCCAAGCTCACAGCTGCCAGTGTGGGAAAATTCGTCGCAGCCACTCTCCAGTCGCCCGAGGCGGCCGTTGGCAAGGCGCTGAAAGTGCAGAGTTTCGTGGTCACCCCGAACGAGGTTTTGGCCGAGTACCAGCGACAGACGGGCACCGAGTGGGAGGTCACCAAGACGTCGCTGGACGCGCTCAGGGCATTCGAGGCCAAGCAGTGGGATGAAGGAAACCCCCGGGCGACCGGTGCGACGCTGCGCAGGATCTGGGCCGAGGGGGGGACGTTGTATGCCCAAAACGACAACGACGTGCTCCGGGCGAAGCTGGCGCCCCTCGACACGCTCGAGGATGCCGTGAAGAAGGCGCTGGCTGGTGGATACAAGAACGATACCTTCTAGTTGCATGGAGATATGTAGATAAACAATATTATGCACGAGGCAGGTGCTAGATCCCCGATAGTCGATTGACAACCCCGCTCCGTGGATCGTGACCCGGACCCCTGGAACCGGCGCCAGGCTGTTGGCCCAAAGACCACCTGCAGTTCAGCTCGAAACACTCCCGCGCCATCGTCAATTCCACGCAGCGACCCGCGACACGCGATCCGCTATGCACCGCGCTGCCAGCTAGCCATTGTTTAGCAGCATAGTTACGCCTTCCCGTTGTCCGCAATGGCGTCCGCCCTGGGAGATGTCACGCCGTACTTGGTGGTGCTCGTGGCCGTGGCCACGCTGGGGCCCCTCCAGTTTGGCTATCACTTGGTGAGAGGCTGCCGCCCCCAAGCCGAAGGCATTCGCTCTAACATCAAGTTGCCCAGGCCGAACTGAACGCGCCCCAGGATGTCATCACCTGCCAGAAGAAGACCGTATCCAGCATCAAGGACAAGCTGATGTCTCTCGGGTCCAAGACCGCCCCCGACTGCATACCGATGACCCCGGCGTCCTTTGCTGCTATCTCGGCCGTCTTCACCGTCGGCGGGCTTATTGGTGCCCTGGCTGCCGGGCCTCTCACTTCGCGCCGAGGCCGTCGGCTCCCGATGCAGGCCACGGCCGTCTTCTACCTGGCTGGCTCCGCCATTGAGAGCTTTGCCTCGTCCGTGCCCGTCATGGTCCTCGCCCGCTTCTTGACCGGCATCGGCGCGGGTGCCAGCACGGTCATCGTCCCCTTGTACATCAGCGAGGTCGCACCGCCGACGAAGCGCGGCTTCTTCGGCGCCTTCACCCAGATCAGCATCAATGTCGGCATCCTCTTTACCCAGACCCTGGGCTACTTTATGAGCCACGACAGCGCTTGGCGATGGATCTTTGGAACGGGCGTCATCCTTGCCCTCGCTCAAGGTTTTGGCTTGCTGCTTGTCCCCGAGAGCCCCTCGTGGACCGCAAACGTCGAGGGCGACGTTGCCCATGCCCGCCGCGCCTTGCAGCGGATCCGGGGCAAGCACAGCAACGTGGACGCCGAAGTCGAAGCCTGGGGCGCCGGGACCGGCAAACCGCCCGGCGAGCGAGATGGGCTGCTGGCCGGCGACGATACGGATTCGGAAGAGGCGGGCGCCGGGCTGCTCTCGCCGACGGCGAACCCGCCATCCAAGAAGCCGCATCTGGGTTTCGTCGACGTGATCCGGGACCCGCTATACCGGCCGGCAATCACTGCCGTGGTGGGTATCATGTTCGCCCAGCAGCTCTGCGGCATCAACTCCATCATCATGTACTCGGTGTCGCTGCTCAAGGACCTCCTTCCCATCAGCTCGGCCGTGCTGACCATCGTCATCTCGATCATCAATCTCGGCACCACGGTTGCGTCGTCTCCTCTCCCGGACCGCCTGGGCCGCAAGACGTGCCTCCTTGCGTCCATCATTGGCCAGGGCTCGAGCTCTCTCGCACTCGCGCTCTCCATCATGTTCGGTTTCAAGATTTTGTCTGCCATCGCCGTCCTCCTATTTGTGGCCTTTTTTGCCCTCGGGCTCGGCCCCGTGCCGTTCATCTTGGCTTCCGAGCTGGTCGGTCCGGAGGCCGTTGGGGCCACGCAGTCGTGGGCGCTGGGGGCGAGCTACATTGCAACATTCCTCGTGGCATATCTCTTCCCCATTGTCAACGAGGCCTTGAACAGCGCCTTGGGTGGGGCTGGATGGGTGTACTTCATCTTTGCGGGCTTCGCGCTGCTGTGGGCGGGCTTTATCATGAGGAATGTACCGGAGACGCGGGGCAAGCGTGATGTTGACGAAGTGTGGGGCAGGGCAAGACGGGTTGACTGATGTGGATCAGCCCAGCCTCCAGGCAGGGTTGATGAGACACGTTGGATATGCCTGTATATGCGTTCTTTTGTTCGTTCTGCTTTTCCTTTATGCGTACCTACCATTATTATGTTCTCTGGAACAGCCGCTTGTTGCGGGCGATTTGCTCGAGCAGACCGATTCCAGCCCTCATGCCGTCAATGACGAGCAGCTGGTTGGCTTCCGTTGGACCATACTTGTCGACGGCCACGGAGCGGATGATCTCCTCCAACCCGGCCATGCCGGCGCAGCCCATGACCACACATTCCACATTCCCCTTTTCCAAGAGCCGTCCGGTGGCCTCCCTCAGTTTCTGCCCCACAAACTCGGGATCGAGACCGCCGTGGAAATCGGCCGCAGTCAGGCCGGTCGTCTCGACCCCGGCAAACTTGGTGTTGCGATCCCGAGGTTCTGTCCCCAGAAAGGCGTTGACACCTCGGGCCAGGTGCTCCTCCCAGAACTTGCCCGTCGTCACGATGCCCCATTTCTTCCCGTGGCCCAGCAGCGAGAGACACGTGAGGATGCTGGCCTCGAAGATGCCCGTCACGGCCAACCGGCCGAATTCGCCGTCCCTGTCGGCCAGCATGTCAACCAGCGGGTGGACGCTGTAGCAGGCGACGAGCACGGCGTCGTACTGTTTCAGTAAGCCTTTCTCCACCAGATCCGAATACACCACGTGGGCGCTTTTGAGAATGTCATCACCGTCGTCGATGCTTGCCGGGCTGCTGTCGGGCGCCGTGAACGTGTGGACTTCGGTGGACTGAAACGGGCTCCGTCAGCCACGTCGGCTCGGGCGACAATGGCCTGGGGAGCATACTTGAGAAAGCCCCAGCCCTCGGATGGCCTCCTCCAGGCCGTGTGTCATCTTGCCGGACGAGTTTGGGTTGAGGACCAGGATCTTGGTGGTCCGTCGGACCAAGTTGGTAGCCATTGTCAATTGAGACGAGTGACCCCAAGCGAGAAGAAATCAAGACGGGCGCCGTTGCTCTGACTCGTCGCTCTCTTGTGATCCATTTCGAATTTGCGTGGACCGGTTCACCGAGGCCATGAGTTTCCCCCACTTAATATGTCATGGTTGGCCGGCGGGGTCCTGACGAGGCCCACCCTGCCCACCACGCTAATCACGAGCGGTGGCTGCCAGGGTTCTCGCTGCGTGCCCAGCCTCCATCGACCCCACCATCAACGTCTCCACGAACCCTCATCACCCGCAGCTCGCCTGTCGACGTCCGGGAGCTCGCCGGTCGCACTCTTTGCCCATCCAAGTGCTCATCTCACCTGCGGCTTACAGCTTTGCGGATTGAAACATGGCCAACCCACCGCCCATAGGTAAGTCGGATTGCTGTCTCTCGCGCCCCGTTGCCTCGCGCGCTGTTGCATCCCGTCGGCATCCGCATCGCAGCGCCCCGCAAGCTAGGCATCACCGGCGCTGACCTTCCATCTCCCACCCGCAGTCCTCGATGGCGGCACCGGCTTCCTCAAGGTCGGCTATGCTGCGCAAAACTTCCCCGAGTTCCAGTACCCGTCCATCGTCGGCAGACCGATCCTGCGTGCCGAGGAGAAGGGCGGCAGCGACCTCGTGATCAAGGACATCATGTGCGGAGACGAGGCCGCGGCCGCGCGCACCATGCTCCAGATCAGCTACCCGATGGAGAACGGCATCGTCAAGAAGTGGGACGACATGCAGCACCTGTGGGACTACACCTTCTTCGAGAAGATGAAGGTCGACCCGGCGGGCCGCAAGATCCTCCTGACGGAGCCGCCCCTCAACCCGCTCAAGAATCGCGAGCAGATGTGCGAGGTCATGTTTGAGCGGTACGGGTTTGGCGGCGTCTACGTGGCCATCCAGGCCGTCCTGGCGCTGTACGCCCAAGGTGCGATCTGATTTCTAGGCCCCCGAGCGGAATGTCGTAGAACGGCCGCGGCTGACGGGGTTGCGTCTAGGTCTCAGCTCTGGCGTGGTTGTCGACTCCGGCGATGGCGTGACGCACATCGTTCCCGTTTTCGAATCTGTGGTGCTCAACCACCTCACGCGCCGCCTCGACGTGGCGGGCCGCGATGTCACCCGCAACCTAATTGCCCTGCTGCTGCGCCGGGGCTACGCACTGAACCGGACCGCCGACTTTGAGACGGTGCGCCAGATCAAGGAGAAGCTGTGCTACGTGTCGTACGACCTGGAGCTGGACAAGCGGTTAAGCGAGGACACGACGGTGCTGGTGGAGAGCTATACGCTGCCCGACGGCCGGGTCATCCGCGTGGGGTCCGAGCGGTTCGAGGCGCCCGAGTGCTTGTTCCAGCCGCATCTTGTCGACTGCGACCAGCCGGGCATTGCCGAGTTCCTCTTCAACACCATCCAGTCGGCCGACGTCGACGTGCGGTCGTCGCTCTTCAAGGCCATCGTCTTGTCGGGCGGCAGCAGCATGTACCCGGGCCTGCCGTCGCGCTTGGAGAAGGAGATCAAGCAACTGTGGCTGACGAGGGTGCTGGGCGGGAACCCCGAGCGCCTGAACAAGTTCAAGGTCAGGATAGAAGACCCGCCGCGGAGAAGGCACATGGTGTTCCTCGGCGGCGCGGTGCTGGCTAATATCATGGCGGACAACGAGAGCATGTGGATTTCGAAGCAGGAGTGGGAGGAGCAGGGCACCAGGGTCCTGGAGAAGCTGGGCCCAAGATAGGCCGGCCCGGCAGAGCGAGCGCTTGCACTTTACGGAGTATATGACGAAAGAACCGGCATGAACATGCCGACGCGAACGCACAGCTTCCAAGTTGACGGTGCCTGTCTGGCTGGTGGTATGCGAGACGTCCCTCTGCACATGTTTCACGCGAATCAATCCAGTCCCATGCCCATGCCCCTAAAGACGGAGCGGTGGCGAGCCGCCAGCAGCGCCTCGCTTTAACGCGACCGCAGCCCCACTCTGCGCCGGTTCCGCGTACCGGCGGGATATTCTGTATCGTAATTAACGTTATTCTGATTCCGTATCGTTCACATCATCGCCCCCAAGAACCCAGCTCACCCGCCGTGTTTCCTTCCAGCAATTAGTTATGGAGTTGCAGCATTAGCACTCGCGCTGAGAACGGACTTTTCGCATACATGAGCGAAGACGTGGGCTTTTCCTGACTCGCCGGCAATTGTCAACCTCAACCAACCAACCGACCCTTTTCGGCCCAAACTCTCCTCGGGCTGTCCCCTGGCAAGCCCCGCGCCCCCCGGTCAAATGAGTTTCACCAATCCGCCGTCAACCGCGACCGGCCCGGGCTCCGTCTCCGCCGCCCGAACCCAGGCACTGAAGAAGAGTGTGCAGGCCGCGTTTGAGGGTACCACTGCCTGCCCAGTACTAGTTTTTTCTTCCCAGCCCTGCCCTCCGTCTTGTTTGGTGTCTTGACGCGCCGGTGCGGGCTGTTTTCGACACTCGTTGGAGCCTGGGCTTGTCTGCACAACCACCCCGCAACATGCGCTGCCGCTGAGAGGGGGACACTTTCTCGAGCCGCCATGGAGGACCGTCAACACGTTCCGCCGCCGTCGGCGCAGCACGCGACTGGACACGCGCACGCCTACCCGGGCGACATGGATCTCTCCGTGTGGCCAGACCTCTCCGTGTGGCCAGCCGCCTTGCCGACCGCGACAAGCCCACCGATGCCCTTTCCATATCCCCTTCCAGCCCCCCCTCCCTTGCCAGTCTACTCGCCCCCCACCCCCAGGCAGATCGCAGCCGCCTCGGCCGCGGCCATGGGCCAGGCCGGCAGTCAGGCCGGGGACCAGGGCGTCAACCAGGCCGCGAACCAGGCCAAACGTCCGAGGGCTGAAGTCAGCTACCAGCCTCGGCCTTGTCAGTCCCCATCACCCGTTCGGTTCTCCCGGGAGACGAGCCCCAGCACGCCCACCCCGTACGGGAGCTAACTCGTTCACACAGATTCGACGGACCGCGGCTCCGGGTACATGGGCTACCAGAGCAAGGTTCGCGTCACAGACAAGTACAAGGTCGTCGGGTTCATCAGCAGCGGCACCTACGGCCGCGTGTACAAGGCGCTGGGTCGCCATGGCCAGGCGGGCGAGTTCGCCATCAAGAAGTTCAAGCCCGACAAGGAGGGCGAGCAGGCCTCGTACACGGGCATCTCTCAGTCGGCCGTGCGGGAGATGGCCCTTTGTTCCGAGCTCAACCACGGCAACGTGATCCGGCTGGTCGAGATCATCCTCGAGGACAAGTGCATCTTCATGGTGTTTGAGTACGCCGAGCACGACCTGCTCCAGATCATCCACCATCACACGCAACAGCCCCGCCACCCCATCCCGCCCACCACCATCAAGAGCATCATGTTCCAGCTCCTCAACGGCTGCCAGTACCTGCACACCAACTGGGTGCTGCACCGCGATCTCAAGCCGGCCAACATCATGGTCACGTCGGGCGGAGAGGTCAAGATTGGCGATCTCGGACTTGCCCGGCTGGCCTACAAACCACTGCACAGCCTCTACAGCGGCGACAAGGTGGTCGTCACCATCTGGTACCGCGCCCCGGAGCTCCTCCTCGGCAGCAGGCACTACACGCCCGCCATCGACATGTGGGCTGTCGGCTGCATCTTTGCCGAGCTGCTCTCGCTGCGTCCCATCTTCAAGGGTGAGGAAGCCAAGATGGACAGCAAGAAGACAGTTCCCTTTCAGCGCAACCAGATGCAAAAGATTGTCGACATCATGGGCCTGCCGACCAAGGAGCGCTGGCCGCTGCTGACCAGCATGATCGAGTACAGCCAGCTGACGACGCTGCAGCCGCCCATCAACCACGGCAGCAGCCACCACCACCAGCACAGCCACCACTACCAGCCCCAGCGCCAGGCCGGCGCCGGCGTGAGCCACCTCGAGAAGTGGTACTACAACACCATCCACCAGCAGACGTCCGGATCCGGGCCCGGGTCCGGCACGAGTCCGCTGTCGAGCCTCGGTGCCGAGGGGTACCAGCTCCTGGCGGGGCTGTTGGAATACGATCCGGACCAGAGGTTGACCGCCGCCGACGCGCTGCAGCACCCCTTCTTCAGCACCGGGGACCCGGTCAGCGCCAACTGTTTCGAGGGCCTCAAGCTCGAGTACCCGCACCGCAGGGTGAGCCAGGACGACAACGACATCAGGACGAGCTCGTTGCCGGGGACCAAGCGGAGTGGCCTGCCGGACGACACGCTGGTGCGACCCGGCAAGAGGGTCAAAGAGGGGTAGATTCGTGTGTGGCAGCCGGGATGAATGGGGGCGTTGGGGGTTTCCTTTTTCTTTCTTCTTTGGCGTTTTGGATGATATCACAAAGTACGATCGGGGGTGCAGCATTCTTTCAGGCGTTTGATGGGACGTAGAAGGAATTCAAGCGAGGTTGGCGTTCATGTACACATGCGAGGCGACAGTCTTCCCAGTGGTTTCCATAATTAGTTGGCACTGCAATCTTGAAGGGATTTCATTTCCGACATTCTCAAACTCCGTCGCTGCCAATCCACCCGCCTCGCGCCCGCTCCTGGGTATAGACTCTGTTCCTCCTGCTACGGCGAACAAGTGAAGAAAAACGGGGTTTCCGCCCCGAACATTAGGATATAAAAAGGTCGTAAAGTCGGCGTTCAAAACAAAAGGGAACACAGGCCTAAAGTGTAGACATGACAGAGCAACAAAGAACAAGGACGCATGGCAAAACACCCGGAAAATGGGGTGCGTCGGCCGGCCGGCCGGGCTGTGGCGCGCGACTCTCCTTGTGCCCGTCATGTTGACCAGACATCAAGCCGGAGATTGCGTCCTCGCTTCAGCCCTTGAGCTATTGCTGTATAAGCTCGGATGGAGAAGGCCAGAGCCGACGGGCAGCCCGAATCAAGGCACCCGCCTCTCCAACTCTTCGCCGTTTCGCCCGGTTGTTCGCCGGGGTGACTCATTTTCCGCCGTACTTGGGCATCTTCTTGATGTTGTCGGAGAGCCAGCCGAAGCCCTCGGTCAGGCCGTCGCCGTCGGTGGCGATGGCCGGCTGCACGAACCACGGCCGCTCCTTGAGCTTGGACAGCTCGAGCTTTTGAGTGATTGTTTGGGGGTCCATGGCTGTTGCCCACGAGATTAGCAAACAACGACGTCTCAGAGGGGGCTCGATGTTGAGCTTACCGCCATTCAGATCCTGCTTGTTCGCAAACACCAGAAGAAGGCAGTCAGACATTTCCAGGTCGTTCAGAATGCGGTGCAGTTCCGTCTTTGCCTCTTCTATCCGGGCGTGGTCCGACGAGTCGACAACGAACACAAGACCTTGGGTGCCTGCCGGAATGTCAGCGCTGCTCAGCTCCACCAACTTGCTCCCCGGACCCGGCATGCTTACCGCTGTAGTAATGCCTCCACAGCGGGCGAATCTTGTCCTGGCCACCGACGTCCCACATGTTGAACTTGATGTTCTTGTACGTAAACGTCTCGACGTTGAAGCCGACGGTCGGGATCGTCGTCATGGTCTGATTGAGCTTGAGTTTGTACAAAATGGTGGTCTTGCCCGCGGCATCGAGGCCCAGCATCAGAATGCGCACTTCCTTGGACCCGAAGAGCTTGCCGAAGAGGCTGGAAATGGACAATGCGGCGCCCATGGTGGTCGGTGTGGTCGTCCTCGTGAGCAGTGGGTTTGGATGACAGGAAGGGGTGCGGTGCGCCAAGTGGACAGGCACGACGGGGAGATGTGGACTGGGTCTTCCGGCGGCCGTCTGGGTCGTCGCGGCGTCGTCGTTGATGCGCGATGTCGAGTCGCAAAATCGAGATGCGCGCTTGGGTGGAGGCAAACACAGGTCAGCCCACGTGTCAGGGTCAGGAGCCTCGCCTCTGACGGAAATGAGACGAGAGATTGCAGATTAGCGCAACCAGGAATGCGGTACCTTGCGGGAGATGGATACGAGGGACCGGTGACGCAGCGTCTCTTGTCGGCGGGAGACCAGAGCAAGGGCAATCGGAGGACCAAAGGGACGAGCCTCGCAGTCTTGGGCGTTACGGAAACTGGATGGGATGGGAATTGTGGTGGTTTGGGCGCGAGCCGCGTTTCTCCCCTGACAGGGAACCTGGAGGGACAGCGGCTGCATGGTCCGAAACCTAGGTTGGAACCCCCGAGCCCTGTCTTGTGGAGGCGAGAATTTATTTTACCCCTGATTTTCTGGCCAATGAGCTGCGATCGGAGCTCGGCGGTGCTGGCCTCTGCTGGAGCAGCGCCGAGGCGCGGGCAGGGCTCCACGCTGGTATTCACGGGGTTTTTGAGCAAGGATTGTTGCACGCTTTCTTCAAAAGAGGATCCTCCGTACATGGACATGGCACCCGTCCCACAACCGCTCAGTTTCTGTATTCAACGACGAACCGCCGGTCAACAAGCTGCAGAGTCACATTGTTCTCCTCCCCTTCGAACCGCAGGCTGACCTTCCCGATGGCAGCCTCGCCCCCCATCACCTCGGCCTTGTAGAACGTGGTGCTGTCGGGATAGAGGGCCAGCACGGTCTTGCCCCGATCGAGCGGCGGCAGATCGGTCCCTGTGGCCGGAATCGGGATCATGCTGCTGGCGCTGGTCCGGTACTCGACCCGCTGGTCTGCCGGCAAGTCGGGGTCGGCGTCCTGCACCTTGTACCTCCGTGACTTGCCCTCGCCCAGGACCTGCTGCACCTTGCCAAGCATCCACTCGGTGCTGTCAGTGGTCGTCACCGCCTTCGGCTTGAAGACGACGTCCTGGCCCTTGAAGAAGGAGATCTTGGCCCGCTGCGCGGCTGTGGCGCCGGATTCGGGGGGCACGCTGTCTGCCTTCCCTGGTGTGTCGTGGTCTCCGCGTGGCGGGACGCTATCTCGGTTCCCCGAACGGTCGCTTCCGGCTCCCGCGCTGCCACCCAGCTTCCTCCCTGCCGGCGACGGCACGGGCGAATCGCCCGACCCGTCAAATTCGTACACGGACCCGGGGTCTCGGTCGCGGTCTCGGTCCCTGTCCCGGTCCCGCTCCTTCTCCCGCTCCTTCTCCCGCTCCTTGTCGCGCACACTCGTCCCCCGGGCTGACGCCGACCTGCTCGATGCCGCCAACAGGCCGCTTGGCCGCTCCCGGCCAGACGCGCCTGAAGGCCCAGCGGTTTGCGCCTCAGCGTCTTCTCTCGCCTTGACCAAGGCCCTCAGCACTGTGACATGCTCGATGAGTGCGTCGATCTGCTGCTTGGAAAGGTCCGAACCCTTGACGCCGCTCCGCAGGAGGCTGTCGAGCTTCTGTTCGGCGTCCGCAAGATCTATGCCGTCCTTGTTCTTGGCAATGTGGCTGTCTTGGGCCACGATGGCGCGGATCGAGTCGTTGCTGCTGTTGACGCCCTCGATCATGGTGCGGATGTCGTCTTTGACCTGGCTCCATAGATGTGCCTCCTCCCCCTGGGTGCTGCCACTGTTGCGATTCGGGCCGCGGGAGTTGCGGTTGCGTGAAGACATGTTTTGGTGGCGATGTGTTCAAAGGTGTCTCTGGGTATGCGTCAACTCTGTCGGGTGGTTGTTCGTATATATTCCCGCCGGTTGGGTTTCCCATTCAATTGGTCCTGAGGGAATCCCAGCCTCCCTGTCCGTTGGGGCTGGGCGCTCGGAAACGTTCTCGTGGCGGCGGTGGCGTGGTCTTGTCGTGAATGCAATGAAGAGGTTGTCTGCCATCTTGTCGCGTCAGTGAGGCACGCATGACCCAATACAGGGACAGGAGCTGGCAGTTACTCAAGCGTCGAGGCAGGGGCAAGAACACTCCTCCGGGATGGGGGGTCCGTCGCTGAGGATACCGAGACGAAACAGCAGTTGTCGATTCACAGGCCTATGGAACTGCGAGAGTGTGGTGGCGTTTGCGGGGGGTTATGTGCCCAAAGCGATCTCAGAAGTGTAGTCGGCGGCGCTAATTGCTCAAGACGATGGTTGAGTTGCTGGTGCCGGATTGCTGTTGACGGCACCGCATGGCACACCGGCAGAATTGAGGGCGGTCACAAGGGTGCCATTGCAGGCATGCCCTGTCACCGTGCAAATATCGGAGGCAAACTGTTCCATCTGCCACGAGCCAGGCGAACTCCGATGTTGAGCACAGTGCAGGCTGCATCCCCTGCTCGTCCGAACCCATGCTCCTCCTTGTGACGTAAAGGGGAGGGGCTGAGGGGTTTCAAAGCTCCACGACGCGGAGGGAGCAGCCCCAGGTCCACACCTCGCCCAGGTAGGCTCCATGCTCCATCGTGAAAGTCAGCCGGGCAAAGAAGCCTGAGAGACAGACAGCGCAGACAGGGCTCCAATTCCCTGACACCCTCCCAAGCAGAGCAAGCCCCGGTCTCCCTCGGGTGACACCTACCAGCTTCGACAATGCAGGTCCCCCTGATCCGGCTCCAATGCGGTGCCAATTCCTACGAGTGGGGGAAGAAGGGCCGTGATTCTGCGGTTGCTCGATTCGCCGCCGCGACGCCGTCCGACGGCTTCACGATCCAAGATGACCGGCCATACGCAGAAGTAGGTGTTCCCACCAAAGTGTGCCCGAGGTGGCGAGCGCTGACAAGGGGTGTCAGTTGTGGATGGGCACCCACCCCTCCAACCCGTCCAAAGACGTTTCCACCGGCCGCACGCTGCTCGACCTCGTCCAGGACAACCAGGCGCTCCTGGCCCCGTCGGTGGCCGCGCGCTACGGCAACGCGGTACCGTTCCTGTTCAAGGTCCTCTCTGTCAACAAGGCGCTCTCGATCCAGGCCCACCCCAACAAGAAGCTTGCCGAGCAGCTCCACGCCCGCGACCCCAAGAACTACCCCGACGACAACCACAAGCCGGAGATGGCCATTGCCATCACCCCCTTTGAGGGGCTCTGTGGGTTCCGCCCCGTCGAAGAAATCGCCCACTTCTTGGGCGCCGTTCCCGCGCTGCGCCAGCTTGTGGGCGAGGACGCGGCCAGCGAGTTTGCCAAGGTCGTCGCGGACGCCAAGGGCGACGACTCGGAGCAGGCGGTGGAGCGGAACAAGAAGCTGCTGCAAAAGGTCTTCGGGGCGCTCATGTCCTCCTCTGAGGCAGACATGGCCGCCGCCGCAAAGGTGCTCGTCGAGTCTGCCTCCAGCGCCGGGGCCGGTTTCGCAGGAGGGGGTGTGCAGGCGACTTCCGGATCGACGCTTGCCGAGCTGGTCGTCCGTCTCCACGGCCAGTTCGGAGCTGACTACGGCCTCTTTGTCCTCTTCTTCTTGAACTTTGTCACGCTGCAGCCGGGCGAGGCGCTTTTCCTCCAAGCCGACGATATCCACGCCTACGTCAGCGGCGACATCGTCGAGTGCATGGCGAGCAGCGACAACGTGGTGCGGGCAGGCTTCACGCCCAAGTTCAAGGACGTCGACACCCTCGTCAACATGCTCACGTACAAGTACGCCCCCATCGACGACCAAAAGATGGTCCCCAGAGACTACCCGTATGCGACGCTCAACCGCGCCGGGTATAGTTCCGGCTCTACTGTTGCCTTGTACGACCCCCCAATCGACGAGTTCAGCGTCGTGCAGACGACTCTCAGGGGCAACGGAGCCAAGGCCACCTTCGATCCGCTGGACGGCCCGAGCATCGTCATCTGCACTGCTGGCAAAGGAAAGATCTCGGTCGGCCCGACGGTGCAGGAGATCCAGGAGGGCTATGTCTTTTTCGTCGGTGCCACTGCCGAATGTGTGCTCGAGTCCGAGAGTGCGGCTGAGGACGAGTTCATCACCTTCAAGGCGTTCTGCGAAGTTGAGGAGAGCCGTAACGGCACATCGTAGCGTTTGACCGGGTCTCGGGCAAGCTGGGCAGCTTCGATAGCGGCATAGGCGTTGTTGCAGCAGCGTATCCTGTGCATCAAGCCAACGGGCGTTAGAGCTGCCAGTGTCCATCTTGGTCCGATTTCGCTGCAGCTTTGGGCTACCGTTCGTGCCATGCATGTGACCCCGGCAACCCGATGATTGAATCTGAGTCCTTCCAGTATCGGGAGATGTCCACGGCGACGCCCTTTATCCGCTGCTCCGGATGGAGGCGTGATGCACTATCACCCGGAACTACCCCATTCCCTCCCTCGCCCACGTTTAATAGCCCGGGCTTGGCCCGCCCCAAAATAGCAGCGGCTTGAGATGGATTGTGGTTGAGCTGCAATCCTGTTTACACGAGTCCACCGATTGGGCGGCGTCAGAGGGATGAATGAAATGAAAATATGAAATGTTGACGGGCATGACGCAGGCTGGCAGCCGAGCACTTCGCTGACGCATCAGAAGACAAGAGTTTGGCATCCAGAACCCGGAAGCGAAGTTCGGGAGCCAAAGGGCCCAGTCTAGACTGCCTTTGCATCACCGCGCGGCGAAACCCGCTGCTGTTGCGACGGAGAGCGCTTTCTGGAGAGTCCGTCACTCCGGACTACATTGTCGGTATCCAGTCTCTGCGAGTGACTATATCCGACCTCCTCATATGTGTCTGCCTATCCAAGACGAATCCAGCCCGCGTCTTGATGGTGTGAAGCTCATATCGCGTCTCATATGGCGAGCTACGGGGACCCGGATTTCGGGATGGGCCAGCCCGGCCCCTTGGATTTCGGACATTGCCAGCTATTCCGGTGGACGGCTGCGCTTTATTTAGAAGGGCATTCCGCCTGTTGACTTCCGAGTCTCGATTCCCCTAACCTTTGCACACACGTCCTCAACGAACATGATGCTCAAATCAGTCCTTCTCTCATGCCTTTTGCTGGAGGTGACCGCAGCCCAGAGGTGGACATGGCGCCCAACTCCTACTCCGGTGCCTACGCCGACGCCGACGCCGACGCCTACGGTTGCAGCACCGGGCGCAATCCAAACCCTCTACGGCCAATGTCAGCAGAAGGCTCAATCCCATTACAGTCTCCAACAATTATGAGGCTAACCACACCTTTGTAGGCGGTGGCCAGACATGGACAGGACCGACACAGTGCCCCGCTGGCTCATACTGCAAAAATGACGGAAAGCAAGTTCCCAACCTTTCCGAATCAGCTGCTCTTGCTGCCACTTCCTGGGAGACGGGTATTCTAACACGCGGTTTTGTCTTGACAGCATCTGGTACTCCCAATGCGTCGCTCTCGAGCAGGATGGGGGCACTTCGGCGACGATCCGCACCCTGACCACGGTTTTCAGCGCTGGGCCGACACTGGTGTCTACCGTCATCACGTATCTGAGCCCCAAGCCGACGACGACGTCACCGTCTGTTGTCACTGTTACCTTGAAGCCGGACGAGCCTTGTGATCACCAGTACTTGTGCTAGAGGGGGTGGGGTGGTCAGAGAGGAAGCATATTGAGGGGTTTCCTGAGGTCTACCGTGTCATCGACTAGGGTTATGAAACTTATTATCGGCAGTTCTAATCTGTCTCTGAATTCAATCCGAGGGTTGCTGTTTTTGCCGATACCGAAACCGTTGACCAACGTTGGAGTGACAGCCGTACGGCAAGATGCCCTACAATATGTGGTAACAGCCTGGTTAATTGTAGTGGACATAGCGGATGCCCAAAACAAGACAGGACTACTTGGTGCAGGTCCGCATTTCCCCCTTAACCTCATCCAGGCTGTGTTCTGTCCACTGAATCCACTTGAACGCGCCCAAGATCTGGGGAAATCACGCTAAAACGCTAGCGTGGTCAGCTGCCACAGCGTTGGCGACCTGGGCTCAGGACTCTCGGGAACCCGGCCTGGCTTCTCGTTTCTGGTGATTGGCTGGGTTCACGGCAATGCTGAGCCTGGCGGACAGCAGCCCTGGTCTTGTCGTTCGTGCCTCGGTATCTTTGATTTCCCCTCATTCCCCAAACCGAGGACAGCCTCCAATGCGTCCCAAAGCGGAATCGTCCCTGCTCTTCTTGGCCCAGCCCAGGGCGATATCATTATCACCATGGCCTCACACGCTTCCGATCGTTCCACGTTGCCGGTTTCTGGATCCTGCGAGTTGACACGCAACCCTCGACGACAACACCATGCTCCCTGTTCCTCTGGCGGCTGCCGGTGCCGTTGCCGGGGCTGCCTACCTCAATGCACGCTTCTCGCTCGGCCAGGACCTCCTCTACTTCCGCATCTCCGCTGCGGCACTGCTTGGCCTTTTCCGTGCCACGCGGGCGGACAAGCTCAACGTCTTCTACGTTCTCGAGCAGCATGCTCTCAACAAGACCTCGGCCGACAGGGCCTTCATTCTCTTCGAAGGCAAGTCGTACACGTACGCCGAGACCTACCAGATCGTGCTGCGCTACGGCTCCTGGCTGCGCGAGCGCCACGGGGTGCGTGAGCGCGACATCGTGGCTCTCGACTAC